>Ga0228536_1000633_pt1 | contig 56373 bp, 59 predicted proteins | sample SJ1Smetagenome_FD_168611 | JGI IMG/M metagenome (GOLD analysis project Ga0228536, IMG submission 168611) | Enriched culture of PCE-dechlorinating microbial communities from Ithaca, New York, USA - SJ1.S | ecosystem: Engineered > Modeled > Simulated communities (microbial... > Unclassified...
TAATACCATCAATCTTTCTTCAGCCTTTGACCCTGATAATCCCAATTTAGCAGATATCTGCTTTGATACAACCACCTACCGTAATTTTCATAGGTGGCTGCGTCCTGCGGGCATGATGGGTTGAGTTGTATATCGCTATACTTTTTTAAAAATTCGAAAAGTTGAGTTGTATACCATCATACTTTGAGGTGTATAAAGAGAAATATACCTATAAAGAGAAAAAAAGAATAAAGAGAGATTTCCCCCCAAGGGGGATAAACAAATTAAATTTAAAAAGGATTGATTCAATTGGAAAGATATTTTTATATCTACAACGTAAAACAAGCTAATTACTTTGTTCAAAATAATATAAAACCGCTGGAAGTAGGTAAAGGAAAAAGTAAAGCTGTATATTTAAAGTTTTTAAGAGATGAACAAGCAAGTAAAATATTTGATGCCTGGTGCAAATTATGTGCTAAATGATGCATTGGAAAGGGTTGAATAAATTTGGGTGGTGCTACACCATTTGAAGATAGATACATAAAATTAGAAAACCAATGGTTTAAATTGATAAATAAAGATGATGAAACTATATTTCAAAAGATAAATTATGACCATGATGCTTTCTATTTGTTAGTCAATATATTAATAACAAGAACGATTACCAATAGGGTTAGTTTTAATCGTCAAAGTATTACAAGGGTATTCATGAAAAATACAGAGGAATATATAAAAGAGCCATATATTTCTAAGGCACAAAAAGCCCTAAGTACACTAATCAACACAGAAATATTAATTCCTGATAAAGAAATAGATTCTTTTGAATTCCGAACAGATGATATAATTCATGCTGATGTAAATTTAGAGTTTTTAGAACAGGATGCTAATTTCTTTAGGTTATTTCATAGTCAATTAAAAGAAATCAATGAATGTAAAAATGTTGATAGAGCTAAATTATTATGTGTTTATTGTACTATTCGTTCTCATATATTTGAGGATAGTGCAGGATACAGAATTATTGAAAATTTGGTGAATGATACGGGCTTAGTTAAAAATACTATAACAAAATATGTAAATACTTTAGCAAAATCGGAATTGATAGTATATAAAAATCCTGGAACTAGGTATTCTGAAAGTAAGGATAGATACAAGGAAGCTCCAAACTTCTTTACTTATCCTTCTGTTGATGCGAATAAATTGCTTGAAGATGCAATTTCAGATTATATAATATCACAAAAAAGAAAAGGTTATATTTTGATTAATAACAAAGAAACAAAGATACGTATGAATAAAAGACGCAGCAATACCAGCAAAAGAAAATATTATGATAATCAGTACAAAGAGGATAAAATTTCTCAGGAAGAACATAAAACCATAATTAAGGAATGTGATGCTGTAGCTCATGACTTATTACCTAATTCCGTAAAGAAGCATCTAGTTTTCGAGAAGCAGGAAGAAGATTTTAATAAAACTCATCCTGAAAATATAAAAGGTGATGGACAAAATGTCCATGAGGATAATAAAACTCAATCTAATGGTTGGGGTAAGCGGCATGATCCTTTTGATGATGTTGATGAACAAATAGACGATTATGAAGATGAGTTTAAAGTGATTGTTAGGGAACAAATTGAAAATATAGAGGAAGAAGACGAGGAAGAAGATTTAGCGGAAATATTCTCAAAAGGCGAAGTTCAAACCAGAGATATTGTGCCTGAAGAAGCTGGCAGCGAAGAAGAGATAACTCTGTATTGTAACGATTGTAACAAAAAATTAACTGACATAAAATCTTGGGGCAAATATGGTTATAATGGATATTGCATTAATTGCAAGGATTGGAAAGATATAAGCCTTGAAGAAGCAAAGAAAGTTCCTAAAGATTCTTACCAGGCAGGAAGGCAAGAACATAGTAGAATCGATTCATATTTAGCATTAAAAGAAAGAAATTATCCTTAATAGAGGCAAGGGGCTGCGCCCCTTCGCAAACCCCAACAAAAGAATAGTAATTTATTAAAGCAGGTGAAAGCCTGCTTATTTATTCGGAATTTTTGAGGTGATTAATTATTCGAAAAAATAAATACAAATTGCAGAATGTCATAACTGAAGCAGGAAAGTACATGGGTAGACCACCCAATACAGAGGAAAGAATAAATCAAAGGATTTATGAGAACTTCGAAGAGTACTGCAAACAATTCATCAAGATTGTTGATAATGCGGGGGAGGAAGTACCTTTTGTTTTTAACGCTCAACAAAGAGAATTTTACAAAGATATGGGTAAATTCAACCTGATAGCAAAATCAAGAGCCATAGGGTTTTCAACTCTTGCGCTTGCTTATAGTATCTGGTTGGCCAATACCAGACCTCACGTAAATTGTCTTTTAGTATCTTACAATGTGGAAAGTACCCAGGCTCTTTTTAACAAATTAAAAATGATGTATGAATCTATCCCAGAAGAACATAGAACACCTGAAAAACGGAATAACAGACAAGAATTATTCCTGGAAAACAAAAGCAGGATTAGCTGTAAAACAATTTCTAAAAAACCTGTAGGTAGGAGCCAGAACCTTACATATGCGCATTTAAGCGAGTTTGCTTTTTATGGTCCTGAACTGCAAGAACAGTGTCTAGTTTCGTTGGAATCCGCTATGAATAAGAGTGAATCAAGCGTTATCACGATTGAAACCACTTCAAATGGATATAACTTCTATCAGGAATTAGCAACCAAAGCCCAAAAGGGCCAAAGTAAATATAAATTTTTCTTCTTTCCCTGGTACTGTGAAGCGACACAAAAGCAATTTAAGCATGATATAGATGAGGCTGAAACATGGTTTAAGAGCGTTAATAGTGGGAAGAGGTTAAATCCAGGTGATTTAGAAAAAGATGAAATTGAACTTCAAGAGAAATACGGCATTTCCTTAAGATTGTTGATGTATAGGCGTTACAGGTTACAAGATATGAGCTTAGAGGATTGGCACCAGGAAATGCCTACAACACTAATGGAAAGCTTCAAGAATACCCAAAAATCCATATTTGACACACAGATGATTTTTAATAGGCTAAATTATCTGCTTCCACCACTTAAAGAATCAGAGATCACAAAAGAACTACCCCAGGAGCTAGAACAATACCTGAATAAATCGCTATTTTTCTATGAAAATGTAGCTCCTAATGAACGCTATTACTTGGGTGTTGATTCTGCTGCTGGAGGGGGAGGGGATTTATCTGCTATTAGTGTGTTTGCCAGTGATGGAAACCAGGTAGCAACCTTCTATAATAACAAAATCCCTGTATATAAATTTACTGATGTTGTTGATTTATTGGGCCATTATTTTAATTATGGGTTTCTTGTAGTGGAGAAAAATAATGTGGGCATCGTAATTATTGAAAAACTCAGGGTTAAAAAGAAGTATTTGAATATGTATAAGATGAAAATTTTTGATGAGAGTGGCCGCAAGCGGTTAAAAGTGGGTTGGGTTACTACAACATCCAATAAAACCAAACTTGTAGAGATATATAAAGAGCAATTCGAATTAGGATTGATAAATATAAATAGCAAAGAAACCTTAGAAGAAATGCTGGTTTTTCAGAATGTGAATGGGAAAATGAGTGCAAAGCGTGGAAAGCATGATTGTATTGTAATTGCTTCCTGCCTTGCTCAAATAGGAATGATGGAAAATAAATGGTATGTATAACGGAGGATTGATATATTGGACATTCAGGAATATATAAATGTTAAATACGATGGTGAAAATGACTGGTTTACCCAAGAGGTAGCCAGTTTTTATCATCAAAAGAGAATTCAAAATGTTTTGGACATTAAAAGCTATTTAAGCGGAAACCATGCGATATTAAATAATTCTACGATTGAATGGGGAGGTAAAACCTTGGAGGGTAGGGCTATAGTATTGAATTATGCCCCTACAATCCTTAATTTTGAAGTTAGTTATCTTTTGAAAAACCCTGTAACTCTTATATCTGAGGATGATACTACCCTAAAGGAATTGAAAAGGGTTTATAAAGAAGGAAAATTCCATAGATATGATTTTGATATCCTAGACAAGATGGTTAAATTCGGAAACATATATGAATATGTGTACCTGGATGGTAAAAAGATCAAGTCAAAATTATTTGATCCTGCTGACAGTTATCCTGTGTTCAATGATGAAGGGGAAATGGTAGCATTTATCGAGTACTGGAGTACTTTGGATAATATCAGTTATTATAATGTCTTTTATCCTGATAGAGTGGACAAATGGTCAGATGAAGGCGGCTTGCATCTTGTAGGCTCCTTTAATAACCCTTCTGGTTTACCTTGTGTCTATAAGAACCTGAATGAGGAAGATCCTTGCGTTGGGCGTAGTGATTTAGAATTATGGGTTAATGTGATAGATAACATGGAGGATTTAATTTCAAAGGGCACTGATGCGCTCTATAAATACATAAATGGCTTGCCTGTGGTAATTGGTCAGCCTATGAATATGGGTACTGACCAGGTTAAAGCAATTAACCAGAATGTTAGTGGTTATGCTATATCTCTTGATAGTGACAGTGATTTTAAGATTGTTGCAAACCAGATTGATAATAACGCCTTTAAGACAATATTTGAAATACTTAAACAGGCTTTGCTTGATACCTCACAAACTCCAGGAATTTCGATGAATTCAATGACCATAAACAATATATCTACTGAATCAATCGCTATGCTTTACAGTTTGGCTAATGTCAAAGCAGGAATGAACCAGCGATATATTTTAGAAGGATTTGAACAGAGATTTGAGAAGATAGGGCAATTATTGGCCTTACAGGGTATCGAAATAGATTCGGACAGTATAGAGGTTATATTCCAGATTGATACACCCAGAAATACGAAAGAACTATGTGAGAACCTTAAAACACTGCATGAGATGGAAAGTATTAGCCTGGAAAGTATTTTGGCCAATAGCCCTTATATTTACGATGTGGATCTAGAATTACAGAGACTTCAAGCAGTTGATGAGAGCAGCAGTAAGCATGAGGAAGAAACCCTAGCGGAATAGTAGGGATTATTATTATCTTTAAATATGCCATTTTATAGGGGTTTATAATGCATAGATATGTTCTATCATATGGCCGCTGTTACAATACAATATTTATTAATGCCTATACTACGGCACTATAGACCATATATATTGTACGTTATCTAATCACTAGTATAGTACTAGGGTATGCGATTCATGATAACTAGTTATTACATAGAACACCTACCAGGGGTATACAATAGAGTGCCGATATATAGGCGTTCTATTCTTTGTTAAGTGTGGGTTTATTGACATGAAACAAGGAAGGCCGATTTACCGGGATCTATTGAGTTGCTTCCTATTATAGAAAGCACACCTTCTAAGGTAGAAGGTAGGTTTATGGGAGGTTTGACGATACCCCTTTTCTACTTTTTTCAAGTTGAGTATATCCAATTTTTCACACTCGAAAAAATAAAGAAAAAATACAATATTGTAATATATAAACTAATAATATCGAAAGCATTGTTTTGCCCTGATTGAAGTATTACCGTACATAATAGGTGTTTTTACTTCTTCGGAGGAAGGTGAGATTATTAACTGTCCTCAATGTAATAGTGAAGTTCCTGATAAATCGGTATTTTGTCTTCAATGTGGGTATGAGTTTGGGCAGACTGATATTAACGATCAAAATCAACCTGAAATCGATAAGGACGAGGATAATTTAAAAGAAGATAATGATCAAGACGAATCCAATATAGAGAATAATGATTCAGACGGAAACACTGAGAAAGAACAAAGTTCAAACGACAGGAAAAAGCGGTTATTAGTCCCTGCGATATTAATAATTTTACTTGCTTCCATAATAGGGGGCGTTTCTTACAATAATCACAACAATCAGCATACATCCGTGCAGACAATTGATCCTACGATTAAAGGTCCACCAGAGCCATATACGTTAGCTGAAAAGGAAATGGCTAAACCGGATTTCGATACTATGATGAAGTATTTTAATCTTACCATTAAGGATTTTCCTGACCAGAAGGAGTATGTTTACAAGGCTCATGTTTGGAAATCGTTGTTTTACGTCAGTAGAATGGCATCTATATCTACATGCGGCGAAAGGATTTCAAATGGCACCAAACGAGGATATGTATTTATGAAGTCAGATCAGATTTATCACTTGGCCGATATAGTTGATGCCCAATTTAAAGATATGGAAAAGAATTTGGGTGATATGAATACTTCTATATCTTATGTAGTAAACAATTACGATACGGGGAACCAGTATACTTTTTCAGTTACAAAACCTCCCACTCCACCTGATGGCGCTCCTGGGGCGGTCGCTCTTAAGGATCTTGACTGGTTTAATAAAGTTGGGACTCCCGTACCATCGGATGACAGTCTTGCATTGGCCTATAAAACTGGTTTGATATACTCATTTAATTCATCAATAGACAATTATATTAAAGATAATATGATTAACTATCCATCTTATTTTTACATAATGGCGGGGGCGGCTGGAAATACAGATAAGCAGTTAGAGAAGGCTTGCCTTGAGAAAGTAATCGTTCTTACTGAAAACGACATATATAATAAGTCGCGGTTACAAGCTCAGGAGGAATTAAAGAAGCTACAGTAGTAGTAAAAAATTGCCTTAAAAAATCAGGAGGTGTTTAAATGGATTTGGATAAACTAGAAGCTGAAACTAATGCTAACAAAACGGAAGATTATCCTCAATTAAAACAAAAAGAATTGGAATTAATGAGACAGTATAATTCCTTTTTTGAATCTGATTCATTTAAAAAGTGCGAATCTGAGTTTAGGGATCATTTTATAAAAGAATATAAAGAGTTCTTTATTAATAGGAATTATAATATTAGTGAATTTACACAAAATGTGATAGTTGCATCTAAACTGGATATGAATATTAAACTGGAAATATTCCGAAAATCTAGTTTTACATTAATTATTAATAATAGTTCCAAAAAAAGATTTCAATTTGAGATAAACTTATCTAAAAAAGTTGCTGGGGAACCAAAGCATCACGGAGTTCTATGGGAAAATGGGATAATGTACGGAGGTCAAAGAAATACAAACACTACTGAATTTGTTCTTAATAATATACGCTTGTTAGAAGAAGATATAAAGAATTTAGAAATACCGTTTTTCAATATTAAATATACTGATTTTGTGTGTGTATTTAATTCGGATTTAGATATACCAGGGGAATTTACAACTATTCAGGAAATGATAGAAGCTATTCCAGAATAAGATTTATTGATGATAAGACCAAAAAATATCCATAGAACATTAAGCAAGATTATAGCACCCTCTAGGGGGTGTTTTTATTTTTAGGAGGAATTTAAATGACAAATAAGGATAGGCTTTTGGAAGAGGTCAAAAATATAACCCTTTCAAATGAAATAATTTCAATATACCTGCTCGAAAGTGGATTAAATGGGGATTCTGATTATGATCCCACTTCAAAGAGCAATTTAAAGCAAATTTACAAAACTACTGTTGCTATTCTCGAATCTATCGCCAATGATCCCGCTAGTATGAAGGATTATAAGCAAGATGATATAAGCGTTTCAGCCTTTCATGAGAACTTACAAAGCAGGATTGAGTATTTAAACCGTAAAATTCGGCAATTACCAGATGATAACGATGTCTACAATGATGGTGGTAGTGTTATTTACCTCTTTAAGAAATAGGGGGTAATTAAATGAATGCCAATATATTCGATGTTCAAAACGATTTTCAGTACATATTAACTTGCTTGGGTAAAGAAGTAAGTATTAATGGTACTTCGAGGCTGGCCATAGTAAGTAATAGTGCAGTAAATCGGAACTTTGATGATAAAACCATCACAACTTTAACCCCTATCAAGAGGGGGGATTTAATAGCACATGAGGAAAACCAGTATTTAATAATTTCCGAAGTAAACGGCATCAGAGAACACACCACACGATATAAAGCCATAATGAGGAAGTGTAATTATGATATAAAGTTCAATTTTCAGGGCTTTATTAAGAAGTTTCCTGCTATATTAAGTACTAAGACTTCAGGAATTGAAGAAGGTAAATATGTAAGCCTTCCATATGGCACTATTCAAGTTACAATACAGGAAAACCTTGATTCTTTGGGAATTGCACTAAATCAGAGGTTTCTAAAGATTGGAAACCCCTATAAAGTAACTGCTATAGACAGAAGTGCCAAGGGGTTGATAACACTAACTGCCCAAATAGACAGCTTTAATGCTAATGACGATAAAACGGACGAAATAGCAGACAAAGCTTTCTATTCATGGTCAATAGAAATCACCAATGGTGATAGCATCAGCATAAATGCAAATGATACCCTTCAATTGACATCCAGCTTGAAGTTAAATAGCAATGTGGCTGATAACCCAGGATTCGTTTACTCCTGGTCTTCTAATGCTCCTGGAGTGGTTACAGTAGATCAAAATGGTTTGCTTCGGGGTATTGCTGGAGGTAATGCGGTAATTACGCTTGGTTTGTCTGCTCCTGATAATGATACTATGTCGGATACCATCAGTATTACGGTAGAAGCGGTAATTCAAGATAACTTTGCTATCACGATTAACGGGGATACTAATATAAACGCTGGTAGCACAAAAACCTATACCGCTTCAGTCACTAATAATGGGGTAGTGGTAACTGATCATAGCGTAAACTGGAGTGTTGATGATCGGAACGGCAATACTACTGATAAATGCCATATTCAAAGCTATACAGGAACTGAATGCATCGTTAAGAACGATAATCAGGGTAATGCAAGGGTTATAGCTGTATTAGATACCGATAATACGGTCATTGGATATAAAGAAATAGTATGTAAGGGGTTATGGTAAAAGCTCCGAATTAATAACATATTGTTACCTAATCCTTGGTAAAACGTGTAGAATTATGGAAGGCAAGTTTGCTGGAAGAAGGGATTAGGATTGGGAGAAAACAAAACCACTTTACGCCCATTTTTATCAGATGCCCTAATAATGGGTTTTCTAACTGCTATATCATACGGTTTAACTTATATTTATGAAAGTCAATATTGCTCATTTTTCGGCATTCCTGATTGTTTTATTAATCTAAGTTTAATATCGATTATAACTGTTGTAATAATATTGTTAGTATCGATATTCTTCTTGATGGGTCTTTATAATAATCCATGGTTAAAGAGTTTCCATGCATGGGAAAAGCTTTCAATACTCCTTTTTATCCTGAACGCTATACTGTTCTTAATGATGTTAGGTAGAAAAAGTTGGCCGATGATAGTATTGATGGTTCTAGGGGTCTTAATAATAGTTGTATCAAAAAAAATTAAGTCAAAAACTGTAGAAGACTCGCCAAATTTCCTTTTTTATATTTTTATAATAATTGGCATTTTATTTGGTTTATCCAATGGTTTGGGGTATATTGCTGCTTCAAAGCAGGGGGAATTTCTAGTTACGTCCACTACACCAGAAATGTTAGTGATAAAGAAATATGATAACAACCTAATTTGTATCCCGTTTAATAGAGAGAAAAAAGAAGCAAATAGAAGATTTATGATAATAGAAACAACAAGCAGACCTGAAATAATGTATAGGCTGGAAAAAGTCGGACCTATAGAGATGATTGATTGAATACATATATAAACACCTTTGGACATGGCATAGGGTCTAAAAAACGTATTTGTGAAAAAAGTCTTATATATTTTATATAGAAAAACCGATTAAAGAGGCTAATTTTTAAGTACACCTTACACAATCTGCGACTACCTTCCAACATATTATATAAGGAAGATTATCATAGGAAGAAATTAAAATCCCTTAATTTCCATATGTTTTCTGATGCCTTGACAAATACTGTAAGACTACCTTACAATAAGCTAAGCACGAATAATAGAAGGTTTACCAAGTCTTCAAGCATAGGATTTATCGAAGTTACAAGCATTTGAAAGTGCTTTGAATTAAATCCTGCCTTACAAGCAGGGGGTCGGCGGTTCGAGCCCGTCATCGCCCACCAAAAGAAATAGAAGGCTTCCTTATCATATAAGGGGGCCTTTTGTTTTAGCAGCTTAGAGGCAAGTTTACCAGTGCGTCTCATGGCCGCCGCTGTCAGGCCAGCAATTCGTTCAGTTGGCGGTAGATAGCAGCTATCTCCGGGGTCTTCATGCGTACCAGACCGCTGCTGCTGGGGGCCACAAAATCCCTGACGCCGTCTATCATATCGGAGGATTGATATCCCCAGGGGGCCTGTTTCCTCTGGGAATAAGCCTGGTAGACTCCTTTGCCCACGTAGCACACCGTCCCAGGATGATAATTCCTCAGTTTTTGGTATAAGAGCTGCCTTCCCCGAAGGTATTCCTCGGGCATAATATCGGATGCAGCCCGGGTAGGACGCGGTACGATATTGGTCAATCCATAGCCCAGCCGGAGAAGGAGGTGGTCTTCCTCCGGTTTATATATTCTGGAGGTCAAGCCGGCTTCATAGAGGATACGCCAGAAGCGGTTGCTGGGGTTGGCGAAATGATGGCCGGTTTCACCTGAACGGAGGCTGGGATTGAAGCCGACAAAGATTATTTTAAGGCCGTGCGACAAGTGATCGGGCACCAGTCCGGGCTGTTCTAACACTATGCCACATCCTTTCCGGGCCAGAAATCAGACCTGACTGTCATTATCTCATTTATAATGCCCATTGTCAGGTCTGACAGGTAAATGTTTATTATCTACCGGATGGCTTTTTGCTCGCGCAGCTGGAGTATTTGTTCCTGACTGTATCCGGCCTCGGTCAAGATCGCGTCGGTATGCTGGCCTATGTCAGGAAATACCGGTTTAAGCTCCCCGGGAGTTTCGGACAGTTTGACCGGTATTCCGGTCAGGTACATGTCTCGACCGGAGTTTTTGAAGTTATCGAGCTTGATCATCATTTCCCGGGCTTTCATCTGGGGATGTTCGGCAACCTCATCCAGATTCAGGACCGGCGTAAAACAGATATCCAGATCGGAAAAGATATCCACCCACTCGGCCTGGGTCTTTTCTATCATAAGGGCTCTGATATCCTCAACCATTGCACTCTGGCATTCCTCCACAAAATGCCAGGGAATATACTCCGGTTTACCGACCCGCTGGCAGAAGCCTTCCCAGAACTTGGACTCAATAGCTCCCAGACTGACGAAACGATGGTCGCTCGTTTCATAGACGTTGTAGCAGGCATATCCCCCGGACAGCAGGTTTTCCCCCCGGGCCGGTAGCCGGCCCAGCCCCGCCCATTCACCGATGGTATAACAGAGCAGGCTCAAGGCCCCGTCAGCCATGGCAATATCGACAAACTGCCCACGGGAGGTTTTATCCCTGGCCAGCAAGGCCATCAATATGCCAATTACCGAATAAAGGCTTCCCCCGGCGATGTCGGCCAACTGGCCGGCGCAGAGGGATGCTCTGTCTCCCGGGCCGTTTAATCCGGTTAGGCCGGTCAGGTTTAAATAATTGAGATCGTGTCCGGCTACCAGCCGGTAGGGCCCTGTAAAACCATAACCGGTAATGGCGCAGTGAATGAGGCCGGGGTTGATGCCCTTTAACACATCGTAACCCAGGCCCATTTTTTCCAGTACGCCTGGTCGGAACTGTTCGATGAGGACATCAGCTGACTTGACCAACTCCTTTAGAACGCGCTTTCCTTCTTCGCTCTTGAGGTTGATAGCCACGCTCTTTTTATTGCGGTTTACCGAATAAAAACGAGCGCTCTCCGCCAGTAGCATGGGGGCCAGATAACGGCCCCATTCCCCGCCGGGCTCTTCGATCTTGATGACTTCAGCGCCAAAGTCGGCAAGAATCTGGGAGCATAACGGTCCGGGCAGATACATGGAGAGATCCAATACCCTGATTCCATCCAAAGGTAGAACCATTTCCATTCCTCCTTATATATTTAATTTACGGAGCTTCATGGTAAAGAAGGTTCAATATGGGCCCAAATGCATAAATGGCAAAAAAGCATGGCTAAAGTAAGACAAAGCCCCGCTGGTATCCAGCGGGGCTCGAGGCTCTCACCATGAAATGTATTAATTTGTTATTTTTATTCTAAAACCACCTGCCGCATAACGCAAGTTTTTAAAACCACTAATGGCAGGTTCCCTTTATGATAAGATGTTCAGGGAGGAATTTTTCTATACAGCTGATTTCGTGAAAGAAGGGAACCAGGCGTGCCTCTTATTAAGGAAACGTGGAGGAATGAAGCCGCCCGTTTGAAAAAAGAATTACATGCTGTGTACCTGGCCAGCCGTCATCCCCGGACCCCCTGGCAGGCTCGGGCTCTGGCCGGTCTGGCCCTGGCCCTGGCTCTGAGTCCGATTGATCTGATTCCTGACTTTATACCCGTACTTGGCTACCTGGATGATCTCCTTTTGATACCCTGGCTGCTGCGCCTGGCTTTGCGAAGCATCCCCGCTGAAGTGATGGAGGAGTGTAGGTATATGGCGGAGCAAAATCAGCAAATGGGACGAAGCGGATTTTGGGCGGCTGTGTTTATTGCAGGCCTTTGGCTTATAATAATCGGCCTAGTAATTAAGGGGCTGGCTGCCTGGTACCGGGCTGGCCGTTAAAGATTAAATATGGAGTTTTATACAGCTTCAAAAAGTTCCAGGGTCTCAATTTTCCACCGCCCATCCAGAAGCCGAACGGTTACCCTATAAAGATAGGCGTCACCAGGCTGGTAGCAGTTTTCAAAACGGTACTGGAAAGAAAGCATATCCTTAGCCTCCCAACTGTACATGACCCCATTCTTTTCAGTCAATCCAATAGTTGGCAGCCCTTCACAGGGTATAAGGAAAAGACACTCCAACTCGCTGTCATACCAGGTAAAACTTGAACAAATAGCCGCCGCTAGGTCGCTGCCAAAGCCACGGCTCAGGAAGACGTATGCTTCATCGGGATTACGGGCGTTTAAAAGGACCGGTCCCCGAGATGTTTCGTCTGCCTGGAGAAACTGCTGGTAAAGATCAAAGTCATCAGAAACTTGCTGATAGGCCTGCTGAACATCAGGGGGGGCCTTTATGAGCGGCTGAGCGGGTTCGGCGCCGGCTTCATAAGGAAAGATGAGCGTGAGGAAGCATAAGAGAAAGAACAAGGCCTGGACAGCCGGTATTTTTAGAGTAATGTTCAAATAAAAATGGCCTCCTGTTTAGAGTAAGACCATTATAAACCGGCTCCAGACCGTTAATATGATGAAACCTGGACTTGACAATGATTTTTATCCTACATAATTAACGGGTCCCGACATTTTTAACTGCCGTTTACCGCTTAAAAATGCTATATCTCGTGAAATGCGACACCCACCAGGCCCGGTCCGGTATGTACACCCAGGCAGGGGCTTATATCGGAACAGACGATCTCATTGATGTTGGGAAGTTTTTTCAGCCTTTCGACCAGGGCATTAAGCTCTTCCCGGGCACCGCCGTGCAAAACCGCCAGGTTGATGCGCTTGGTGGCCACGGTTTTCTCAACGATTTCATACAGCTTGTCAATGGATTTGCGCCGGCCGTGGGCTTTGGCAAAGGTGAAATATTTGCCTTCTTCGTTTACCGAAATAATTGGTTTTATGTTTAAAAGGCTGCCCAGCATGCCGGCAACCAGGCCTATTCGACCGCCTTTACGCAGGTATTCCAGGGTTTCCAGAATATAATAGACTTGAACTTTGGGCTGAATATGATGCAGCTTCTCCAGCACCTTGTCAAAGCTCAACCCGCCGGCAATATTGCGGGCTGCATCTAAAACCATCCATCCGGTGCCAAAGGACAGGGTCTTGCTGTCTATCACCTTGATCCTCAGATTGTCTATATCGCGGGCAATCATTCGCACGGCTTCACATGTTCCGGAGAGGCCGGTGGAAATGTGAACTGCCAGGACATGGGTAAATCCTTCTTCGCCTATGCGGTGAAAAAGGTCTTTGATTTCCTGGGTGCAAGGCATCGATGTAGTAGGAATTTCATCTGGCATGCGAGAATAGACATATTCGGGCTCAACATCAATCCGATCGTTAAACTCCCGATCCCGGTAGATTACCTTGAGCGGCAGGATTTTGATGCCATAGCGATTTATGATCTCCCGGGGCAGATCGCAGGCGCTGTCCGCTAGCAGAGCGATTTTTTCTTTCACGTTGGTTCCCTCCTTGTACCAATAGTTTACTTTCTTTAAGAGAAATGGCCAAGGGTTTTATTTTCTTTCCTTGACATCATTATTTCAGGCGGATAGAATTTTTATGTAAAGTATTTTTCCTTTACAAAGGGGATGGCCGAATGCTGGAGAAAGTCGACCGGGTTATCATGCTCAAGGATTTTTATGGGCCCTTGCTCACGGAGCGGCAGCAGGAAGTCATTCACCTGTATTATGAAGATGATTGGTCGCTGGCTGAGATTGCCGAGAGTATGGAAGTGAGCCGGCAGGCCGTGCACGATCTGCTCAGACGCTCGGAAGCAGCCCTGGAGGATTACGAACAGCGGCTGGGCCTGGTGGAAAAATTCTTGAGCAACCGGGCCCGCTGGCAGCAGCTCTATGCCTTGCTGTCAGGCGAGGTGGATCGCAATAAACTGAATGTGGCACTATCCCTGCTGGAGGAACTGAAGGAACGGGTTTAACGAATAAAGGAGCGATAACGTGGCATTTGAGGGCCTATCAGATAGACTGCAGGATATTTTTAAGAAACTGCGCGGCAAAGGCAAAATAAATGAAGAAGACGTGCGCCTGGCTATGCGTGAAGTCCGCCTGGCCTTGCTGGAGGCGGATGTCAATTTCAAGGTGGTTAAAGATTTTATCGCCCGGGTAAGTGAACGGGCGGTTGGGCAGGAGGTCCTCTCCAGCCTCACCCCGGGGCAGCAGATGGTCAAGATTGTCCATGATGAAATGACCGCTTTGATGGGCGGCCAGGAAACCAAACTGATTTTATCGTCCCGGACCCCGACGGTTATCATGGCGGTGGGATTGCAGGGTGCCGGAAAAACCACTACCGTGGCCAAACTGAGCAAAAATCTGGTCAAACAGGGACGCCGACCCTTAATGGTGGCCTGTGACGTATACCGTCCGGCCGCTATAAAACAGCTCCAGGTGCTGGGTGAACAGACTTCCACGCCGGTTTTTTCCATGGGTCAGGGCAACCCGGTGGACATAGCCCGGGCCTCCATTGAACACGCCCGCAGCACCAACCGCGATGTAGTTATTCTGGACACCGCGGGCCGCCTCCATATCAATGAACAGTTAATGGAAGAGTTGAGCAATATTAAAGCCGTCCTCAACCCGGATGAGATCCTGCTGGTGGTAGACGCTATGACCGGGCAGGATGCGGTCAATGTGGCGGAGTCGTTCAACGCCCAACTGGGTCTTACCGGGGTGGTTTTGACCAAGCTGGACGGCGATACCCGGGGCGGTGCGGCTCTGTCTGTAAAAGCGGTTACCGGCTGCCCGATCAAACTGGTCGGCATGGGTGAAAAACTGGACGCCCTGGAAACCTTCTTCCCGGAACGTATGGCTTCCCGCATTTTAGGCATGGGCGATATACTGAGCCTGGTGGAGAAGGCCCAGGCCAATATCGACGCAAGCAAAGCCCGGGAGATGGAAAGAAAGATCAGGCAGCAGGAATTTACCCTGCAGGATTTCCTCGACCAGATGCAGCAGGTTCGCAATATGGGCCCCCTGGAAGACCTGCTGGGGATGATCCCGGGAATAGGCAAGCAGTTCAAGGCCTCTAAGGGAGATTTCGATGAAAAAGAAATTGGGCGCCTGGAAGCGATCATTAAATCGATGACCGCTCAAGAACGGGCCAACCCGTCAATTATCAATGGCAGCCGGAAGAAACGCATAGCCCGGGGGAGCGGAAACCGGGTTCAAGACGTAAACCGACTGCTCAAGCAATTTGAAGAATCCCGCAAGCTCATGAAGCAATTCGCTGATATGGGCGGTAAAAAGGGCAAGCGGGGTGGATTCCCGCCGATCAAATTTCCCTTCAACTAGTCCAGGCTGGTTTTAGGATTTGATAAGATCCCGGTTGATAATCGGGCCAAATTATTTAGGAGGTGAGTATGTGGCGACAAAAATCAGGCTGAAGAGAATGGGTGCCAAAAAGAGTCCCTTTTATAGAATGGTGGTGGCTGATGCCAGATCACCCAGGGATGGAAGATTTATAGAGGAAATCGGGTACTATAATCCCAACACCGACCCGGCAACCATAAAAATCGATGAAGAAAAAGCCTTGAAATGGCTGGCTGAGGGAGCCAAACCTACCGATACAGCCAAGTCTATCCTGCAAAAGCAAGGTATTATGTTCAAGTTTGCTGAGAGCCGCAAATAGCGGACGGGGGTGAAACATATGAAGGATCTCTTGGAGTATATAGCCAAAAGCCTGGTGGATGATCCCGACCAGGTGAGTGTTAAGGAATCCAACGGAGAAAAGGCCATAGTACTGGAACTCACGGTTGCAGCGGACGATATGGGCAAGGTTATTGGCAAACAGGGTAAAATCGCCAAATCCATTCGGACCATAACCAAGGCCGCAGCAGCCAAAGAAGGCAAACGCGTTACGGTTGAGATCCAAAAATAGCTGTAGATGAGCCTTGCATTGTTATTAGAGGCATTGCCTGAAACGCGGGGGCTTGACCTGACTGCCGGGCGGCAGACGGTTGGTCCCCCGTTGTTGTTTGACCGGAACCATCCGGGGTTTTAAGAAAGCTTTATTATAGCGAGGGCTGCTGATAAGCTGGAGGTTGACATGTACGATGAAGACCTGGTGAGCATTGGGGTTATTAGAGGCGCCTACGGGCTTCGGGGTGAAGTCCGGGTGGCGCCCTTGACCGATTTTCCGGAGAGATTTGACAAAATGGAGAAAGTCTTCGTGGTCGGATCGGGAGTGAGAGCTCTCATGAATGTTGAAAACACCCGGACTGCCAATCAGACCATCCTTTTTAAATTCCAGGGAATTGATTCGCGGGAAACCGCCGAAGGCATGCGCGGTCAGCATCTCATGATCCCGGAAAATGAGGTTTATCCTCTCCCGGAAGGCAGCTACTATCATTTCCAGCTCAAAGGACTGCGGGTTTATGACCAGGAACGGGGTTACTTGGGCATTTTGCAGGATATACTGGAGACAGGAGCCAATGATGTTTATTCCATAAAGTCAGAAGAGTATGGGGAAATACTGATTCCCGCGATAAAAGAGGTAGTGCTGCGGGTAGACCTTGAAAAAGGGGAAATGCAGATCAAGCTTTTACCCGGTCTTTTGGATTAGATGGTTTTTCTACGGCTAAAGGAGGCCGGTAAAAAATGAGAGTGGATATTCTCACCCTCTTCCCGGAAATGTTCGCATCACCCTTTAGTTGCAGCATTATTAAAAGGGCCCGGGACGGTGGCCTGATTGAATTAAATACGGTCAACATACGTGATTACGCTGAAAACAAGCACCTGCAGGTAGATGATTATCCCTATGGCGGTGGTGCAGGCATGGTCATGAAATACGATGTCCTGGAGAGAGCCTTAAAAGGGTTCCGGGAGAGCAATGCCCATATCATCTACCTTTCCCCACAAGGACAGGTGCTTACCCAGGAAAAGCTTGTTCAGCTGTCATCTTTGAAACACCTGGTCTTGCTCTGCGGCCACTATGAAGGCATTGACGAACGCGCTATGAGCCTTGTCGATGAGGAAATATCCATAGGGGACTATATATTGACCGGCGGTGAGCTGCCGGCCATGATTCTGGTGGACGGGGTTTCCCGGCTTATCCCCGGGGTTTTGGGCAGTGAACAGTCGCCCGAAGAGGAATCCTTCGCCCGCAGGCTATTGGAATATCCCCAGTACACGCGGCCGGCCGGGTATCGGGGCCAGGAGGTCCCTGAAATCCTGCTGTCCGGGCATCATGAAAATATCCGGCGCTGGAGAAAGCAACAGAGCCTTCTGCGCACCTTGCTTAAGCGCCCTGACCTGCTGCTTTTAAAAGACTTTGATATAGAAGAAAGAAAGCTTCTGGAGGAAATTCTCTTTGAACCCAGGCAACCCGGTTAGAAAATCGCGAGTATACATAGCGCTTCTACACAGCCCCATGTACAACAAGCGCATGGAGAGGATCACCACCTCGGTTACCAACCTGGACCTGCACGATATCGCCCGCAGCTCCAGAACCTATGATGTGGATGGTTTCATTATCGTACATCCTTCGGAAGGTCAACGCCGGCTGGTGGAAGATATACTCTCCTACTGGCAGGAAGGATATGGAGGAGCGTATAATCCGGACCGGCGCGAGGCTTTTTCCGTACTGCGGCTGGTGCCTACTTTGGAAGAAGCCCTGGCCCAATTGGAATCGGAAACCGGCCGGGCGGTAAAAACGGTAGCCACCGATGCCCGCCTTTATCCCGACAGCGTATCCTATGCCCGGCTCAAAGCGATGATCCGGGAAGATGAGGATACCTACCTGATCCTTTTCGGGACCGGATGGGGCATGGTGGCCGAGCTGATGAACCGCTGCGATTATATCCTGGAACCGTTGGAAGCGGGACGCACTTATAACCACCTGTCGGTGCGGAGCGCGGCCGCCATTATTCTGGATCGCCTGCTGGGTGAATCCTGGTTTGAAAGATAGTATTTTCTTGATCGGCCAATAGCGGCTATGCTATAATTATTTGTGTTCTGTGTAAGTAAGGATGGTCCGCTGCATTTTAGATGCATGAACATCTGTGGAAGGAGGTCGGATTGATGCAAGATATTATCAGATCCATCGAAGAGGAATTTGTGCGCAAAGACCTGCCCCGATTCAATCCTGGCGACACGGTTAAAGTGCACGTTAAGGTTGTCGAGGGAAACCGGGAAAGAATTCAGGTTTTCGAAGGCACGGTCATTAAGATACGCGGAGAAGGGATTTCCCGCACCTTTACGGTGAGAAGGATTACTTACGGGGTGGCGGTTGAAAGAACCTTCCCCATTCATTCTCCCAGAATCGCCAAGGTGGAAGTCACCCGCAGAGGTAAAGTCCGCCGGGCCCGCCTGTTCTACCTGCGCGGCTTGATGGGCAAAAAGGCCAGGGTTAAAGAAAAAGGCCGCCGCTAAGAATCAAAAAATAGGGAAGGAGAATACCAGCAGGTATTCTCCTTATTTATTATGGCAGGAGGTGCTGAAATGAGTATTAACTGGTACCCCGGGCACATGGTCAGGGCTAAACGGGAAATTGAAGAAAACCTTAAACTGGTCGATATTGTGGCCATTATTCTGGACGCCCGGGCGCCTTTTTCCTGCCGCAACCGGGAATTGGAAAATATGGTGGGCAAAAAACCGGTTTTGATGGTTTTGAATAAGTCTGACCTGGCCGATCCCAGCCTGACCCGCCAATACCTGGAGGGCATTAGAGCAGAGGGATTTTCGGCCCTGTCCATGGACTCTCTGCACCGCAAGGGTAAAAAAGCGTTGCTCCAGGCATTAACGACGGCCTACCAACCAAAGGCCCGGGAAATGCTGGCCAAAGGGCGCCGGGTCAGGCCGGCCCGGGTAATGGTGGCTGGAGTTCCCAACACCGGAAAGTCAACCTTTTTGAACTGTCTGGTAGGCCGCAATACAGCCGCCACCGGAGCGCGCCCCGGAATAACCAGGGGCAAACAATGGGTAAGAATCCAATCAGACCTGGAACTGTTGGATACTCCCGGTGTGATGTGGCCCAAAATCGACAATCCGGAACAGGGATTGAAACTAGCCCTTCTGGACATAGTAGGGCAAAACGCCTACAACGAAGTCGAGGTGGCCCGCTACCTGCTGGAGGTGCTTAAAACGAAAGGTGAGCCCGGACTGTTAGAGAAAATCGGCCTGAACATAGACGAGGATTCCGCCAGCCTATTGCAGACCGTTGCTTTGAAAAAAGGCTTCCGCCTCCCCGGGGGCAGCGCCGATGAAGAAAAAACAGCCCAGTCCCTTTTACAGGAATTCCGCAAGGGACGCCTGGGTCGCATCAGCCTGGATTGAACCTTCATTTAAAACTTCGTTCTGGAGTTCCCCCCAATTACCACCCCAATGTTAGTAGTCTGTAACATCTAAAACTTTAATTTCCTGCCGGCCAAATTTCCGCAGGACTTTGTTGTCGTCAATCGCAATACGTCCAGTATTACTCATTCCTCCGCCTCCCCCTGCGAAAATTTTTCTTGGCGGATAAACTAAACTTTTAGATGTTACAGACTACTAAGCTCTGCCATAATTTTGCTGCCCGGTCATACCGGCCCTGATTGACATTTCTTATAGATCCAGGACTATCTGGATGTCGTTTCCAGTATGAATTTGAGCAAAACCATAATATAAGAAAGGAAAAAGGTTTTGATTTAGCGAATGGTAATCATGCAAGAATGTGCAGCTGATTACATTTAACACGCACAAGGCCAATTTATGAAACAATTGACAGGGCGGGGGAAGATAGAATGGATACCAATCACCTGTGTATGGGTTGTATGAATGATAAGGGGACCGAGGAAGTATGCCCCTATTGCGGGTTTGTGGAAGGAACTCCTCCTGACTTGCCGCAGTTTTTAGCGCCCGGCACCATATTAAATGGACGCTATCTGCTGGGAAGGGTATTGGGCTATGGGGGATTCGGTATTACCTATTTGGGCTGGGATCTGATATTGAATTCCAAGCTGGCGGTAAAGGAATACCTCCCGCAGAGCGTAGCCACCAGGGTCATGGGGCAGACAACCGTGACCGCCTTTAGCACCGGGGAGGCTCAGGACAATTTCACCTACGGGTTGAACAAATTCTTGGATGAAGCCCGGGCCCTGGCCCAGTTTATGGACCATCCAGGGATTGTCGGGGTGAGAGACTTTTTCCAGGCCAACAGCACCGCCTATCTGGTCATGCAGTACATGGAAGGAATGACCTTTAAAGACTATCTTCAGGAAAAGGGCGGAACCATCCCGGTCGATATGGCTTTGGGCGTTATGATGCCGGCTATGGACGCCCTCCGTGAAGTTCACCAGAAAGGCATAATACATCGCGATATAAGCCCTGACAATATATACATAATGGCCAACGGCCAGGTCAAACTGCTCGATTTCGGAGCCGCCCGCCATGCGGTTGGGGAGCACAGCAAAAGCCTTTCTATAATATTGAAGGCCGGCTACGCACCGGAAGAGCAGTACCGTTCGCGGGGAGAACAGGGTCCTTGGACTGATGTTTACGCGGTGGCCGCCACTTTTTATCGGGCCATAACCGGCAAGATACCTCCGGAATCCCTCGACCGCATGTTCAATGACACCCTGGAGCCGCCCTCCCACCTGGGAGTGGCAATTTCACCGGATATGGAAGCCGCTCTGGTGCAGGCCCTGGCCGTAAAGGCCTCGAACCGCTTTCAGAGTATTGGAGCCTTTCAAAATGCTCTGGCGGGGGAGCGAATGGCAAGCATTCCGCCATCCCCTCAGGTTTCGGCTGCGCCGCCAACTCCACCACCGCCAATAGGCCCGGTTTCGGGGCAGCCTTCCGGTCCGGTTTCGGGGGGAGGAGCTTCAATTCAGGTGGAACCGCCGGCTCCGGTTATTTCAGTTCAACCCGCTGCCGGCCCCGGAACGCTTGCAGCAGCGGCGCCCCGGCCCAAGAGTTCAACCGGCGCAAAGGTAGCGATAGGAATAGGAGCGGCTTTCCTGGTGGTAGTTCTGGCAGTGGTAGGCCTGTATTATATAAGCTCCAATACCCGCAGCACAGGAAGTTTAACCCTGTCTGACGGCAGTAAATATGACGGGGAAATCCTGAAAAAGAAACCGGATGGGCAGGGCTCCATGACCTATGGCAACGGCGATAAATACCAGGGCCAGTTTAAGGAAGGCAAGAGAGAAGGACAGGGAACCTACACCGACGGAGACGGTACTACCTTTGTCGGCACCTGGCAGAATGATCTGCTGGTAGGCGACGCCACAGTTACCGAAACCGATGGCCGGAAATATATCGGTCAGGTCAACAGCAACCTTAAAGCCGAAGGCAAAGGGACTTTAACCCTGACCGACGGCTCCAAATACAATGGGGAATGGAAAGACAATCACGCCGACGGCTACGGGGTTATGGTGGAGCCCAACGGGGACCGCTACGAAGGACAGTGGAAGAATGACATGCGCGACGGCAAAGGGGTTCAGAGCACTCAAGATTACCGCTACGACGGGCAATGGAAGGAAGACAAGGCCACTGGCTGGGGAGTAATAAGCTACACCGACGGCAGTAAATATGAAGGAGAATTTCAAGACAACAAATTTGAGGGAAGAGGAACCGGTACACTGCCCGATGGCACCACCGTGGCCGGAAGGTGGAGTAACAACGAGTACCTCGGCCCGTAAACGCATAAATGCAAAAGTATATTTAAGCCCGCTTAGGCGGGTTTTTTGTTTTATTTTGAACTAAAAAGTATAAGTTATTTGCTGCTGGTGTGCAACAGTGTTTCACGGTATGCTATGAATATGAATATAAATGGAACGAATCTGTTGCAGGGAAGCAAAAATTTTGCAGGGGGGCCAGGGTATGCGGCGCAATTTGACAATCGGAGCCATCATCGCGGTTATGGCGCTCGTAAGTGGATTTTATTATGTGGGAACTAAATACAAAGAAGCTTCGGTACCGGTAGCTACACAAACTCAAGGACAAGCTGGCCAGGACAATACCATAACCCTGGTAGCGGCAGGTGATTGTCTGATGCACAATACCCAGATCTGGTCAGGGAAGCAAAAAGACGGCAGTTATTCCTTTGACACGTTTTTTGCCGAAGTCAAGGAGCTGATCAACGAAGGCGATTACAGTTCGACCAATTTCGAAGCACCTATGGCCGGCCCTTCCAGGGGGTATTTGGGATATCCTCTTTTTAACAGTCCGGACGCAGCCGCCACTACCTTCAAGGAGGCCGGTTTTGATCTGGTGGTAACCGCCAACAATCACATAATGGATCAGGGGATCCAGGGGGCTTTGCGTACCATGCAGGTTTTACATAATGCCGGTTTGGACACGGTGGGAACCCAGGAAAAACCCGAGGAGAGCCGCTGGCTGATTAAGGATATCAACGGTGTTAAGGTCGGCTACCTGGCCTACAGCTATAGCACCAACGGTATAGCTATTCCCAAGGGCTATGAATATTTCTTCAATTTCCTCAATAAAGATAAGATCTTGGAAGAGATCAAGACGGTCAGGCCCCAGGTCGATGTGCTGGTCCTGGTTTTGCACTGGGGGGTTGAATATACTCCCAAGCCCACCGCCGAGCAGCGGGCCCTGGCCCGTCAGTTTTTAGAGGCCGGAGCCGATGCTATTTTAGGAAGCCACCCCCATGTTATCCAGACGATGGAGGTTTTGAAAGTTGGAGAGCAGGATAAGTTCGTTATCTATGGCCTGGGCAATTTTATAAGCGATCAGGAAGGCCGGGAGCGCAACAGCGGAATCGTTTTAAAGCTCAAGTTCCATAAGGATGTCAGCCAGGGCCAAACCCTGCTGCAGGAGGTTTCATACACCCCGACCTATTCCCATCACTACAAAGTCGGCGGAGCGACCAAATTCAGGGTGGTTCCGGTTGAAGAGACCATCGCCAAAATCAAAAACGGACAGGAAAAGGTCTTTAGCACCAAGGATTTGCCCTTGCTGCAAGCGGTTTTAAACGACACTAAATCACGTCTGGGGCCGGGTTTTAAAGCGGACCAGTAATACTCCCGGCAACGACAACGCAGTAATTCGGAAAAATCTGCCCAGATTATGGCCGCGAATATACGGAATGTTGTACTAAGGTGTCGGAAGGAGGAGCAAAGTGAAATTCAGGGAAATAATGACCACCGATCCGGTTACCTTGAAGCCGGAGCATAGGGTCAGGGAAGCAGCCCATATATTTATTGAACGCCGCATTGACGGGGCGCCGGTTTTAGACGGGGAAGGCAGGCTGATGGGCCTTTTTACCAAAACCCATCTTTATCGCTGTATCACCCAGGACATACCTTTCGATACCCCGGTTGCCGACCTTATGGAACGCCGTGTAACCACTGGGGATCCAGATGCCATAATCGATGATGTAATCTATCCACAGGTAGGCCGGCTTCCCATGGTTGAGGATGGAAAGCTAGTCGGCATGGTAACCCGAACCGATTTGGCCCGGGCCTTTTTTGACGCCCTTCGTGAAGTATCGGTTGAATTCAAAACTATTATAGATTCCACGCATAATATGATTGTCAGCGTAGACACCGAAGGTTTAATCAATATTTTCAACGCCCCGGCCGAACGAAACCTACGTACCAGGGCCGAAGACGTCAGGGGGCTTCCCATCCTGGAGGTCTTCCCCACCAGCGGTCTTCTGGAGACTTTAAAAACCGGCGCTGTCGAAGCAATGCAGAAGATCATTTTAAATGGCCAGATGTACCTGTCCAACCGCTCCCCGATTGTAAAAGACGGCAAAATAATTGGAGCGGTGGCGGTTCTGCAGGATATACAGGACCTGGAGAACCTTACCCAGGAATTGGCCATTGTAAAAGAGTTGAATGAGGAGCTGGATGCCATTATTGAATCCTCTTTTGACGGATTGTACATTGCTGACGGCAAGGGCATTACCTTGCGGGTGAACAAGGCCTTTGAGATGATAACCGGTATCAGTTCGGAAGAATTCTTGGGGCGGGATGTGGAGGACATTGAAAATACCGGCTTGGTCTCTGAGTCCGTAACCGCCCTGGCCTTAAAAAAACGGGAACCGGTTACCATCATTCAGACCTATGAGAAAACCGGGGCTTTGACCCTGGCCACCGGCAACCCGGTCTTCGATAAAAACGGCAAACTATTCAGAGTGGTAAGCAACGTTCGAGATATAACCGAACTCGATAATCTGAAACATAAACTGGAGCAGATGCAGACTTTGAGCCAGCATTACCAGAATCAGCTGCGCAGTTTAAGACTGCAGTACGCCAACACCGAAGTGGTGGTAAACGCTCCCTGCATGAAAGAACTGTTGGACACCGCTTTCAGGATGGCCCAGGTGGACTCCACCATTTTAATAGCCGGCGAATCAGGAACCGGAAAGGAACTGATCGCCGAATTGATCCACAACAACAGCCCGCGCAATTCAGAAGCATTCATAAAAGTAAACTGCGGCGCGATACCGGATAACTTGCTGGAGTCGGAATTGTTTGGCTATGAAGGTGGAGCATTTACCGGCGCCCGTAAGGAAGGAAGACACGGGTACCTGGAAATGGCCAACAAGGGCACCATATTCCTCGATGAAATCGGCGACCTGCCTTATAATGTGCAGGTTAAGCTCCTGCGTTTCCTACAGAATAAAGAAATAACCCGCATCGGCGGGTCGGGGCCCTTTAAGGTAGATGTGCGAGTGGTAGCGGCCACCAATCGCGATCTGCTGGAAATGGTCAAGCAAAAGCTTTTCCGGGAAGACCTTTACTACCGGTTGAATGTGGTGCCTTTGAACGTGCCTCCTCTGCGGGATAGAAAAGAGGATATTCCCAGTCTGGTCAGCTATTTTCTCCAGAGGTTCAACCGCAAATATCACATGACCAAGCGCATCAGCCCCGATGTAGTTGCGACATTCATCCATTATGACTGGCCGGGCAATGTGCGCGAATTGGAGAACCTTATTGAACGTCTCCTGGTGGTAACATCCGGCGATTTGATAAGTCTGCAGGCCCTGCCTGATCATTTGATTCCGCACGAAGACAGCCTGCCCAAGGTGGTTGTAACTGGTATTCTCCCTTATAAAGAGGCGGTTGAGAGCCTGGAAAAACAGTTGATAGAGCAAGCCTATGGCCAGTTCCGGACCACCCGGCAAATGGCAGCCCAACTGGGAGTCAACGCTTCTACTATTGTCAGGAAAGCGGCCAAGTATGGTATAAGCCAGGGAGGATAAAAGATTTGTTGCAGAAATAAAACAACCTGCTTTCTCTGCATCCATACGGACCAAAGAAACCGGACCAATTTGTTGCACAAAGGCAACAAGGAACATTTTGAAGAAAAAGGCGGCTCGATATATACAAATAAAAGAGGGAAATAAGCAAAATAATTCAATATATAGGATAACATAGGACATAAATTATAAAAACATTTTTGTATTAAGTTTGTTAAAATAGGTACGGATGTTGCTTACATGCAACAAAGACACAAAAGACGGGGGCTAATTAGTCGGGTTTGTTGCCTTTGGGCAACAATAGTTCAAGCTAGTACAAGTGCAATTGATCGGCAAGTCAGAATTTTCAGATTAAATACTTCCCGTCCCAAGAACGCTCGGCTGGCACAATTTACCCGAATTACAGGCACTTCTTTGCTCGCTTCGTAGAATTTTTTAAGATGCGGCTCTTGTATCCAGAATTCAATACAGTCTTTTTGGCATGATAAATGCATTTATAAATAAGTAGAGGAGGAGGAAGTCTAGAGGAATCCCTTGGGCCCGTCCGGGGGGAACAGGCTGAAAGGGGCGTAGATATGATGCAGGAGTTTCGCTGTAAGAAGTGTAAGAAACTGTTGGGCAGGTATCACCAGTGCAAGCAGTTGGAAATCAAATGTCCTCGATGCAGCAAAATAAACATCCTGTCTCAACCACCCGTAGAAAAGACGGCAGCTTCTTAATTTTAGAAGCCGCCGACCAGGGGGATTCCAGCAACAAGAATCAGACCGTCATAGATTGCTTGTTGCCAGAGAGCCTAGAGCTCCGCCAGACAACTGTCTGGGGGAGCTCTTTTTCTTACGAGGAGCCGGTTTAGAGAAGAGAATAGACACCTACATAAATAGAGAGCCAAAGAGCTCCGCCCGACTTGGTCTGGGGAGCTCTTTGATTTTAATTGATGACATGAAGCGATGTCCCAAATCATATTAAAGTTTTACAGTTATGGATCAAAAGACTGAAGTTCTTTTTGAGAGCCGTCGAGCTCCACCGGTAATACTTGGTGGAGCTTTTTATATTTCCGGAGCTGTCGATGCTTTTTGAACAGGGGGGTAAATAATGAAAGATCTTAGATGTAAAAACTGCCATCGTTTACTGGGTAGATACCAGGACTGCGAAAAACTCGAGATCAAATGTCCTCGTTGCGGCACCATCAATATCGTGGTCAGCCCGCCCGAGTCCGTAAACGATCCTTCTCTTAAAAAAACGTGCAAGGTTATGATGAGCATTTAAGCTTCGTGGCCCTGAAAGGATAAGTGCACAACCACCATGCTACCCGCAGGCGGTGGAGAGATTGATAAAAAACGGCTATGGAAAGGGGGAGTAAACTGTCGGCTTGTTGAGAAGTGTTCGTAGAAAAATTGGATCTGTTAAGGAGGATGTGAAAATATGTCAGATTTTGTACAGAAGCTAGATATGAAGCGGGCCGATTATCCGAAAAAAGTGCCCATCACCGGAAAGGGCGAACGAAAAGCTAAATTTGAAGGCATGGGCAGAGCTATGCAAAATCCCTATGCCAAATTGCGTGAAGTAGTGTGTGTATCGGCCGCCCGGACTCCCTTTGGTGTTTTTAGCGGCAAGTTGAAAGAATACGACGCTCCCCAGCTGGGTGCTCTGGCCATCAAAGAAGTTCTCCGCCGGGTGGAGGGCAAAGTAAAGGGCGAAGACATCGACTACGTCTACATGGGCGAAGTAGTGCCGGCCGGTGTAGGCCAAGTTCCCAGCCGCCAGGCAACTCTGCTGGCAGGATTACCGGAGTCAGTTCCTTCTATAACTATAAACAAGGTTTGTTCATCCGGAATTAAAACCGTAGACCTGGCAGTTCAGCTGATTAAAGTTGGCAGAGCGGACATAGTGATTGCGGGCGGCATGGAAAGTATGAGCAACTGCCCCTATGCTTTACCCGACCACCGCTTTGGCGAGCGCATGGGATTGCCCAAAGGCAATTTGGTAGATCTGATGGTTTATGACGGACTGTGGGATGCCTTCTACAACCGCCATATGGCCATTCATGGCTCGGAAGTATCTGATGAATTCGGCATTACCAGAGAACAGATGGACTGGTGGGCTTACCTGTCCCAGACCCGGGCAGTTGACGCCATGAACAATGGCCGCCTGGATGATGAAATATTCCCGGTAGAGATCAAGCGGGGCAAGGATGTAATGAAACAGGATGAAGGCCCCCGTTCCGGCACCACGATTGACAACCTGGCCAAGCTGCCCCCGGTGTTCAACCACAAGAGCCCGGTAACCGGAGAACTTGGAAGCGTAACCGCAGGCAATGCTCCCGGCGTCAATGACGGAGCCACCGCGGTAATGCTGATGAGCCGCGAAAAAGCCAACGCTCTTGGATTAAAACCGCTGTTCACCATAGTCGACTATGCCGAAGTATCCCAGCAGACCAAAGATATCGCCACCGTGCCCGGCCTTTCCATCAAGAAGGTTCTGGATCAAAACGGTCTGACCGCCAAGGACATCAAACTGGTTGAAGCCAATGAAGCCTTTGCTGCGGTTGTTCTGGTAAGCTGCATGGGCATTCTGGGTATGACCAAAGAAGAAATGGTAGAAAAGGTCAATGTCAACGGATCGGCCATTGCCTACGGTCATCCGATCGGAGCCTCCGGCGCCCGCATCTTAATGACCCTGGGCTATGAATTGAAACGCCGGGGCGGCGGATACGGAGTGTGCGGCATCTGCTCCGGACATGCGCAGGGCGATGCCATGCTGATAAAAGTAGAACCCTAAACGACTGCCCTAGAATCGAATACTACTGAAGTAGCGAGGAGGAATAGCAGATGGAAATTAAAAAAGTCATGGTGCTGGGCGCCGGCCAGATGGGTGGCGGAATCACCCAGGTGGCGGCTCAAGCTGGTTATGACGTAATCCAGTGGGATATAAATATGGATCTGGTCAACAAGGGGCTGGCCTTAATCGATAAGAACCTGTCCAGGGACGTGGGCAAAGGCAAAAAGACCGCCGATGAAAAAGCGGCTATTCAGGGCCGGATCAAGCCCTCCACCAGTTTGGAGGACGCTGCCGGAGTGGATCTGGTGGTAGAGGCCATTCTTGAGAATTTTGACATCAAAGCCAAGGTCTTCGGACAGTTGGATCAGATTGCTCCACCCCATGCCTATCTGGCCACTAATACTTCTTCCCTGCCGATCACCCAGATAGCCGCCACCACCAAACGCCCCGAGCAAGTTATCGGCATGCACTTTATGAACCCGGTGCCGGTCATGAAGCTGGTGGAAATAATCCGCGGTCTGGCCACCACCGACGAGTGCTATGCGGACATTGAAGCGGCTTCGATCAAGATGGGCAAGGTGCCGGTATGGTGCAACGACGTACCCGGGTTCGTTTCCAACCGGGTTCTGCAGGTGATGATCAATGAAGCCCTGTGGGAACTCTATGAGGGGGTCGCACCAGCCAAGAACATCGACGACATCATGAAGCTGGGTATGAATCACCCCATGGGTCCGTTGGAACTGGCCGACCTGATCGGACTTGATACCATACTCTCGATTCTCAATGTTATGTACACCGGTTATGGCGACCCCAAATACCGTCCTTCTCCGTTGTTAAAACAGTATGTCCAGGCCGGCTGGCTGGGCCGCAAGGTCGGCAAGGGCATCTATGACTATAAGAAGTAGAGAGCCGCAAGCATTTATTAGGAGGCAGCGTTATGTATACTAATGTTTTGCTTGAAAAAAGGAATCATATTGCCGTCTTGACCATAAACCGCCCCAAGGCTTTGAATGCTTTAAACCAGCATACCCTGATCGACATCAAGGCGGCCGTCGAGGAAGTCCGGGACGATAACGAGGTCAGCGTCCTGATTATGACCGGAGCTGGCGAAAAAGCCTTTGTGGCAGGGGCCGACATTACCTTTATGGTGGAAATGACCGCCATGCAGGCCCGGGCCTTTGGCCAACTGGGGGGGGAAGTGACCAACCTGATCGAGTCTATGCCCAAGCCGGTCATTGCCGCCATCAACGGCTTCTGCCTGGGCGGCGGCTGCGAACTGGCTATGTCCGCTGACTTCCGGATCTGTTCTGATAAATCAAAATTCGGCCAGCCGGAAGTAGGACTGGGCGTTACTCCCGGGTTTGGAGGCACCCAGCGCCTGCCGCGCCTGGTGGGACTGGGCATGGCCAAACAGCTGCTTTACACCGGGGCAACCATTGATGCTCAGGAAGCCCTGCGCATCGGTTTGGTAAACCAAGTCATCACTTATGAGCAACTCATGGATGAAGCCATGAATATTGCCAAAATGATTGCCAGCCGCGGGCAAGTGGCGGTCCAATTGTGTAAAGATGCAGTCAACCATGGCATGCAGGTCGATATTGGCCAGGCTATGGCCTTTGAAGCTGATATTTTCGGACTCTGTTTTGCAACTGAGGATCAAAAAGAGGGCATGAGAGCCTTTGTCGAAAAGAGAAAGGCCGACTTTAAGGGACAATAATAAAAAATTTATATGGGGAGATGAATTGCATGGATTTCCAACTGAGCGAAGATTCATTAATGATGCGCGATATGTTTCGCAAATTTGCCAAGAATGAGGTAGAACCCCTAGCAGCATACACCGATGAAGCCCATGAATTTCCCATGGCCAACTTTAAAAAGATGGCCGATTTGGGCCTTACCGGATTGCCCATTCCCGAAGAATGGGGGGGAGCGGGAGCCAGCTACCTGGACTTTGCCATCTTCGTAGAAGAGATAAGCAAGTGCTGTGCTTCTACCGGGGTCATCATGAGCGTGCACACCGGTCTGGGCTGCATGAGCACCTGGTTATACGGCGGGGAAAAAGTAAAACAAAAATACCTCAGGGCCCTGGCCACCGGGGAAATTGTAGGAGCCTATGCCTTGACCGAACCGAATGCCGGCTCCGACGCCGCCTCCATTAAATGCAAAGCGGAAGATAAGGGCGACCATTTTATCATCAACGGCAGTAAGATATTTATCACCAACGGCGGGATTGCGACTACTTACTGCACCTTTGTCAAGACTGATCCCACCCAGGGTTCGGGTCGGGGAATCACCTGCCTGCAGATTGAGAAAGACACCCCCGGCTTCACCATGAGCAAACCGGTGCAGAAGATGGGCATGAACGGCTCTCCCACGGTGGAGCTCTACTTTGAGGACGTCAAGGTACCCAAAGAGAATATGCTGGGCGAGCAGAACAACGGCTTCCAGGTGGCGATGGGTCTTTTAGCCGGCGGCCGTATTACTATTGCCGCGCAGGGGCTGGGCATCGGTGAAGGAGCCCTGGAATTTACCAACAAGTACATTAAAGAGCGCCAGCAATTCGGCAAGCCGCTGGCCGCCAACCAGGGTGTTCAGTTCATGGTAGCCGACATGGCCACTGCGCTGGATGCCGCCCAGCTTCTTATTTATCGTGCGGCCTGGCTGAAAGACAACAAGCTGCCCCACAATAAAGAAGCCTCCATGGCCAAGAAGTTCGCCACCGACACCGGTATGGAAGTATGCACCAACTGCGTCCAGCTGATGGGCGGTTATGGATACTGCAAGGAGTTCCCGGTGGAGAGAATGATGCGCGACGTCAAGATCACTCAGATCTACGAAGGCTCCAATCAGATTCAACGCATGATCATCGGCCGCGAAGCCATTGGCCGTTTTTAGAAACCCTAAATAAATTGGGGGACTCGCCAGAGTCCCCCCAAATATCCAGATAGTAATCCAGCTGTAATAGGTTGGCTGCTATATATGGTAAGAAGTTGCGAGGTCTAAAGAAATGAGGGAGGGATAAAATGGCTAAGGCACAGAGAGCAACGATCCAAGAGGTGGCAAGCCTCATCAAGGATGGTGACATGCTAACCTTCAGCGGTTTCACCATCTGGCGCCGGCCGATGGCGCTCGTTTATGAACTGGTGAGGCAACAGAAAAAGAACCTTCACCTGTTCGAAGTCAACGGCGGAACCCATACCGAGGTTTTAGCCGGCGGCGGTTGTATCGGCATTTGGGAGTCCTGCTGGGTGGGACATGAATTGTACGGAAAACTGGGTGAAAGAGTAGCCGACGCTCAGGTAAATAAGAGCTTTATTGTAGAGGATTACAGCCATGCCCAGGCAGTGGCCCGTTTGCTGGCAGGAGCCTATGGGCTGCCTTTCTTGCCTACGGCATGTTCACTGGGGACCGACATCTTAAATCCTGAATACGATATGTTAAAGAAGGCTGGAAAACGCGATGGTTCCAATCCCAAGATCCCCAAACAGAAATATGTAATGTACAACGACCCCTTCTTTGATATGGGCGAAATAGCCTTGATGCCGGCTGCCAACCCCGACTGGGCATTGGTTTACGCGCAGACCGTCAGCGATAAGGGTATTGTGCGGGTTAACGCCCAGACTTATACCGATGCCGAAGCCATCCGGGCGGCTGACAAGGTTATAGTACTGGCTGAAGAAATTGTTCCCGATGAATTCCTCAGAAGAGATCCCAACCGCAACCTGGCCACTGATTATATGGTCGACTACGTCGTTGAGTGCCCCTGGGGAGCGCATCCCACCGGGTCCCAGTTCTTCTATGATGTTGACGCTGATTTTATCCGCTCCTTCTATGCCGCGACCAAGACTCAGGACGGGTATAATAAGTGGGCCGATGAATGGATCTTCGGGGTCAAAGACTACGATGAGTACCTGGCTAAATTGGGCATCACCCGCCTCGATAAACTGAGAGCCAATACCATGCTAGGATACTCTACCAGAGTGAAAAGGGGGTCGAGATAATGAGCAACGCCAACGAATACGCAAAACCGGGCGAATACAAAGGAGCCGATCTGCTGGCGGTAGCCGCAGCCCGGGAAGTTAACGACGGCGACGTGGTGTTCGCTGGTACCGGCTTGCCTATGCTGGCTATCATGCTCGCTCAGAAGAACAACGCTCCCAATTCCGTGTGTATATATGAAGCTGGCAGTGTCGACGGAAGACCCTTAGATCTTCCTACTTCAGTGGGAGATGCCCGCTGTGCCACCAATGCTTCCATAGCGGCCGGATTGACCGAGGCTTTCTACTGCAACCTGCATCGCGGCTATGTTGACCTGGCTTTTTTAGGCGGCGCCGAAATAGATAAATACGGCAATGTCAACACCACTGTGGTTGGAGATTATGCCAATCCCAGCAAGCGCTTCACCGGCAGCGGCGGCAACCCGGACATAAATGCCCTGGCGCGCAAGACGGTCTTCATCATGGTTCAGGAAAAGCGCCGTTTCAAAGAGCACGTAGATTATATTACTTCTCCGGGTTGGAAAATCAGAAAATGGCCGTCCGGTGAATATGTACCCAAGCAAGAGGTTTATGGGAAATACTACCGGGGCGGAGTCAGCGCGGTTATCACCAATATGGGGGTATTCCGCTTTGATGAAGAAGGAGTCATATATCTGGACACCGTCCATCCCGGATTTACGCCGGAACAGGTCAAGGACAACTGTAGCTTTGACCTCAATATATCAAAATGCAAAGGGGAAACTGTGCCACCCACCTACGGCGAACTGGAACTGCTTTACAAGGTGGTGGATCCCGAAGGCATATTCCTGCCTTAAATTAGTTTCCTCCCTGAGTCTAATATAACCCCCATTCCCCTCCAAGGCCCTCAGGACAACAGATCTTGAGGCCTCTTTTTTTTTGAAAACCTTGATAAAGCTTGAGCGCCCAAATGTGGCAAAATCCTGTGTTATAATTTGTAGTAAAAACAGAGATATAGGGGGGCACTATGCAGAACAAGTATTCAGCACTATTTTCACCAGGCAAGCTTGGAGGCCTGACGGTAAAAAACCGTGTAGTTATGGCTCCCATGCTTGTGTCTTACGGATTGGCCAGCGGAGAAGTCAGCCAGCGCCTGATCGATTACTATGAAGCTCGCGCCCGGGGCGGGGTGGGAATCATAATAGTCGAGGCAGCCTGTATTCATCCGTCGGGTAAGGAAACCTTGACTCAGTTGAGGATAGACCAGCCGCGTTACATATCAGGCTTGGAACATCTGGCCGAAACGATCAAAGCGCATGGTGTGGGGGCCTTTCTTCAACTTCTGCATGCCGGGCGGCAGACCTCTTCGCAGGTCACCGGGGAACAGCCGGTGGCTCCGTCTCCGCTGGCCTGCCCGGTTACCAGGGAAGTTCCCCGGGAACTGAGGACCGATGAAATCAAACATCTGGAAAAGGCCTACATAGAAGCAGCCCGAAATGCCGCCCGGGCTGGATTTGATGGCATCGAGCTGCATGCTGCCCACGGCTACCTTATAAACCAATTTCTGTCGCCGCACAGCAACCGTCGCTGGGATGAATACGGAGGCAGCACCGAGAACCGCATGCGCTTCCTGGTCAATATTCTGGCTGGAATAAAAAAGGTTGAGCCGGGGCTGCTCGTTTCCGTCCGCTTAAACATGGATGATTTTGTTCCGGGCGGACTGCAATTGGAGGAGAGTGTCAAGATTGCCATGCGCCTGGAGGCGGAGGGAGCCAACCTCATCCACTGCTCTTCGGGAACTTATGAATCCGGGCTGAACAGTATTGAACCTTCTTCCTACCGGGAGGGGTGGCGGGCCTACCTGGCCGGGGAAGTAAAAAAGTGGGTGAAGATCCCGGTGATCAGCGGGGGCATTCTATGCAGCCCGGCTTTTGCCAACCAGTTGATAGCCAGCGATCAGGCCGACTACGTATTCCTGGGCCGCAGCCTGCTGGCTGATCCGGATTGGGTAAACAAGGTAAAGCAAGGAGAACACCAGCGCATCAGGCCCTGCCTGCTTTGCAACCGTTGTATCGAAAGCAATTTTAAAGGCTTAAGCGTGCGCTGTACGGTTAATTTTTGGACCGGGCGCGAAGCCCAGCAGATGCCGGTAAAAACCACTTCCAGCAAAAATAGGGTAGCGGTAATAGGCAGCGGCCCGGCTGGCCTGCAGGCTGCTTTATCATTAAAAAAACTGGGTTTTGAGGTTACGGTTTATGAAAAAGCCGCCCAACCCGGGGGGCTGCTTAACCTGGCCTGCCGCCCCCCCCACAAGCACCGCCTGGCCCGCTATCGCGACTACCTGCTGGGAGAGCTTGAGCACTACCGGGTTCCCATTATATTAGGCTGTCAATTTACGGCCCAAACCCTTCAGCAGGAAGAACCGGATTACGTGGTTGTGGCGACCGGCTCCCAACCAGTGGTTCCCACGGGAGACATAAAGTGGGATAATGCTATTAGTATGGCCGATATCCTGGAAGATAAGGTGCCAATAACCAATAAGAAGGTAGTGATTATCGGTGGTGGAAGCAATGGATGCGAGACGGCCGATTATCTTATAAAAATGGACAACCGGGTAGCGATAATAGAAAAAGAAGACGTCTTGGCGGGCCAAATGGAGAAAAAGAACCGGCGGGATATGATGAACCGACTGGATAAGGCGGGAGTGGTGAAGATGACCGGCAGCACGGTTGTAGCTGTTGAAGAAGGCCGGGTCATTGTAGAAAGGGGATACCGGCAGGAAGCCCTGGAAGCAGATCTGGTGGTTATGGCGGTGGGGTATAGGCCTGATAAACACCTGTACTGTGAATTGAACAAACTCCATCCCCGGGTTTTCCTGATCGGGGACGCCTATCAGGTCAGCAACGTACGCAATGCCGTAGTTCAGGCCGAGACGGTAGCCCAGGACATTTACCGGATGAGTTGGGAATAACGTGGCAGGGACGGTAAAAGGTACAGGGGGAAAAATGAGAGAAGCATATTCAGCACTATTTTCACCAATTACGCTGGGGGGTCTGACCATAAAAAACCGGGTGGTGATGGCTCCCATGCTCGTGTGTTACGGCCTTTCCAGCGGAGAAGTCAGCAGGCGCCAGCTCGATTATTACGAAGCCCGCGCCCGGGGCGGAGTGGGAATGATAATAGTCGAGGCCGCCTGCATTCACCAATCGGGCCGGGAAACCGCAACCCAATTGCGCATCGATAATCCCCGTTACATATCAGGTCTGGAACACCTGACCGAAACGATTAAAGCTCATGGGGTGGGCGTCTTTATTCAATTACTGCATGCCGGGAGGCAGACTTCTTCTCTGGTAACCGGGGAACAGCCGGTGGCTCCGTCGCCCCTGCCCTGCCCGATAACCCGGGAAATGCCCAGGGAATTGGGGATAGATGAAATTAAACATTTGGAACTGGCTTACGTAAAAGCAGCCTGCAACGCTTCCCAGGCCGGGTTTGACGGAGTTGAGCTTCATGCCGCCCATGGCTACCTCATCAATCAATTTCTGTCGCCTCACAGCAACCGGCGCCGCGACGAATATGGCGGCAGCCTGGAAAACCGGATGCGCTTTCTCATCAATATCCTGGCCGGGATCAAAAGAGCCGAGCCGCAGCTTCTCATTTCGGTCCGCTTAAATATGGATGATTTTATCCCCGGAGGCCTGCAATTAGATGAAAGCGTCGATGTAGCCATACGCCTGGAGAAAGAAGGAGCCCATCTTATCAACTGCTCTTCGGGAACCTATGAATCCGGTTTAAACAGCATTGAGCCGCCGTCTTACCAGGAAGGGTGGCGGGCCTATCTGGCCGGGGAATTGAAGAAGAGCATAAAGATTCCGGTAATCAGCGGAGGAGTAGTGTCAAGCCCCGCTTTTGCCGATCAGTTGATCGCCAGTGAGCGGGCTGATTTTATCTTCCTGGGACGAGGCCTTTTAGCTGATCCGGATTGGGCCCATAAAGCGGGTCAGGGACAAGGCAGCCGGATCAGGCCCTGCCTGGTCTGCAACCGCTGTATTGACAGCACCTTCAAAGGACTGGGGGCTCGCTGTACGGTAAATTTCTGGACCGGGCGGGAAGGGAAGCAGATGTTGGTAAAAACGTCTTCACCCGGCAATAAGGTAGCGGTGGCAGGCAGTGGCCCGGCCGGCCTGCAGGCGGCTTTATCCCTTAAAAAACTTGGCTTTGAGGTCAAGGTATATGAACAGGCGGCCCGGCCCGGTGGCCTGCTCAATATTGCCAACCGGCCGCCGCATAAACATCGACTGACCCGCTACCTCAATTACTTGCTGAGTGAGCTGGCCTATTACCGGATTCCTCTGTTATTAAACCGGCGCTTTAGCGCAGAGAGCCTTGAAGAGGAAAATCCTGATTACGTAGTTGTGGCTACCGGTTCCAGCCCGTTACTTCCTGACGAGGCTAGGCCATGGGATACTGCCGTTGATATGCTTGACGTGTTGGAAAATAGGGTGGAAATATCCAACCAAAAAGTTGTGATTATCGGTGGAGGCATCAATGGATGCGAGACGGCCGATTACCTCATCAATATGGGCAACCGGATCGTCATAGTGGAAAAAGAGAAGGTCCTGGCGGCCCGGATGGAGAAAAAGAACCGGCGGGACCTCTTGAACCGTTTGGATGAGGCCGGGGTGGTGAAAATGACCGGCAGCACAGTGGTCGATGTTCAGGAAGGCCGGGTAGTTATTGAAAGGGGTTTCGGTCAGGAAGAGCTGGAAGCCGATCGAATAGTCCTGGCAGTGGGATATAAGCCCAATAATCAGCTTTATTATGAATTGAAGCAGCTCCATCCCCGGGTATTTCTCATTGGGGATGCCCAGCGGGTGAGCAATATTCACAATGCCGTAATACAGGCCGAAACGGTGGCCCAGAACATTTACCGGATGAGCTGGGAATAAAGGGCAATAGAATCGAGGTGCACTATCATTGAGTAACCAGGCCGAACGGGAAGCCAAACGCTTAGAAGCCATGAGCCTCTATGAAAAGGAGGCGATAGGCCAGGGATATCTACATATTGCCGGCATAGACGAAGTGGGCCGGGGCTGCATTGCCGGACCGGTGGTCAGTGCGGCGGTTATACTCCCCCCCGGGGAATTCATTGCGGGAGTCAACGACTCAAAGAAATTGAGCCCCAAAAAACGCCTGGAATTGGCGGCTGAAATCAAGCGAAGGGCCCTGGCCTGGGCGGTGGCATGTATTTTTCCTCCCTACCTGGATTCTATCAACATATTGAACGCCACCCGGGAAACCATGGCCATGGCCGTCGGGGAGCTGCTGCTCAAGCCGGATTATTTACTAATCGATGCCCTTTCTCTACCCGATATTAATATTAAGCAGCAGGCCATCATCAAGGGGGACAGCCTCAGTATTTCGATCGCCAGCGCTTCCATTGTGGCCAAGGTTGAACGGGATAGGCTAATGGAAAACCTGGATCTCATCCACCCGGTATACGGTTTTGGCCATCATAAAGGCTATGCCACCCGTGAACACCTGCAGGCTTTATTGGCCCATGGACCGTGCAGCATGCACCGGGTGAGTTTTGAACCGGTGAGGTCGCTGCAGGCAGGAGGTTTATATGCAGAACAGCCAAGTCTCTTTGACCAGTTTTCTACTTAACCTCAATAAGACTCTGGAACAAGGCCTGGTCTTGAACAAAGGCGAAGTGGTGAGCGGTCTGGTTCAGGAAGTAAAGCCGGACGGCATGCTGGCCTTGTTGATTAAAGGCAAGCTGGTCGAAGCCTTCAGTGAAGTGAGTGTCAGCCAGGGACAGCAGGTCTTTCTTTCGGTTGAGGACTTTCGCGAAGGGCGCACTTATTTAAAACTGTTAACCCCGGAAGCCCTGGGCCAGCAGCGAGAAGCCGGCCTGGCTCTAAACCTGCAAAGGCTGGGGATCGATTCCGGAGAGGTCAATCTGGCTATTGCCAAAAAGTTGATTCAATACCAGCTGCCGGTAAGCAGGGAAAACATTATGGAAGCCAGCCGGGCGATAAAGATTTTGGGCGGATACAGCCAGGAAAACACCGAGGTAGCGGTCCTCACTCGCGCCGCCGGGCTGCCCTCCAATGAGCCTATCCTCAAGGCCCTGGCTTCTTTTTTAAAGGAACCCGGAGATGTCGGCCGACTGGCCGGCCGCTTGGTTCAACTCCTCGGCGCAATGCCGGAGGAACCCCCGGCTTTTGGGCCGGCTGCCATGCGTTCTACCCGGCCAGAGACCGATGGGCAGGCCGGCCCTAATGTCAAACCGCCAGCCGTGCCCTCTGGAAATGCAGACCTTCCCGCGCCGGTCAAGCCAATTCCGGTGCCGGGCGCCCCGCTTGAACAAGCCCGGGGCCAGGCAATACCTCAGCCCCCGGGTCAGGCGGTCGTTTTTGAAGCCCGGGCGGTGCCGGAAGAAACGGGTGGGATTAAAATGGTGTCCAACCGTCCTGCTGTGGAAGCCGAAGCCTTGCCAACATCAACTTCAAATCCGCTGTCCGGGGGGAGCCCGGATCTACTGACCCAGGCCAGAAGTATGATAAGAACCCTGCTCACAGATCTTATTATCAGGTTTAACGAGGACCCCGGGTACAATGCGCAGAAAATGGAAGCTCGCCCGCGGGAAACGGCTGATCTGGTAAGGGATCTCAACAACCTGCAGAGCGTTTTGAAAAAAAGCTTCCCCAACGCCCGGCCCGAAGTCCAGCAAATTTTGGCCGGACTGGAAAGCCTGGAGAAGGAACTGAGTGGACAACAGATTTTAAATTCCCTGGCCCGGACCACTATGGTTCAGGAGAACTACCCGGGCCTGTACTACCTGTCGTTTCCGGTTCAGGTGGAACAGGGAGTCAAACAGGTGCAAATCCGGGTGCGGCATGATGGCTCCGGCAAGCAAAATCTCAAGGAGGCCGACCGGTTAAGCCTGGTGGTGGGGCTTGATACCGGCCAGATGGGTAAGGTGGTTTTTCACGCCGATTGGGCCCGGGCAGGAAGTCTCAGTATTATGGGTGTGGTTGAAAACCAAGCAGTGGGCCAGTACCTGGAGGAAGGTTTACCTGGTCTGATCGAGGCCTTAGGCGAACTGGGCTATCAGGTAAACAACCGCGGCATCTCTGTTGCACGTGATATGGAAAAAGAAGCCGATCTGCACCCTTTGCTGGTTGATGCCCAGGAAGAGCCCAGCCTGGTGGCTATTGATATAACCGTATAGGGAGGACGCCGGATTGGAAAACCAGGAGCCTAAAAAAGCGGTGGCTCTGCGCTATGATATAGAAAAAGACGATGTTCCGGTAGTAGTTGCCAAGGGCCGCGGCCTAATTGCGGAGAATATCGCCCGGCTGGCCGAGCAAAGCCAGGTGCCGATCCGCCAGGATAAACAGCTGGCCGATTATCTGATGGCTCTGGAAATCTACCAGGAGATACCGCCCGAGTTATACGGTGTGGTAGCCGAAATACTGGCCTTTATATATCGTATGGATCAGGGCTATCAAAAGGGATTATGATGAATCGACAGTTGGGCAAAGCCGGTGAAGATCTGGCTGTTAAATACCTTCAGGGAAAATACTACCGTATCCTGGAACGCAATTTTAGAACTGCCTATGGCGAAATTGACATAATATGCGAGGTTTCCGGGGGACTGGTTTTTGTTGAGGTAAAGACGCGCCGCAGCCAGAAGTTCGGGCTGCCCCAGGAGGCCGTTACCCCCACCAAAATAAGACACTTAAAGCGAGCGGCTTATCTATTTCTGGACAGCTATTCCAAGGCGTTCAAGTTTATACGCTTTGATGTAGTCGCCATTACCATTTTAAGCGGTCAAAACCACATTGAACACATCGAATCGGCCTTCTAGTCATGATAAAAAAGATTAAGGACGCAGGTTAAGCTTCTCTAAAACCAACCTTGCGCCCCTAAACTAAATCATCCGTACACTTTATTCCTTGCCTTATTTTGCCTCGTCAGCGTCCAAGGCGATATGCGAACCCGAACTTTCAAACCTGTCTTTCCATTCCTCAAGATAGTCTTCAATCAGTTTTCGAACCAGCCGTGATTTGGTCGTTGCCTGATCCGCACAGGCGAAACGCAAAGCACGGTCGACCTCCTCGGGTACCACAACTGAAATGTACTTCATTATTGCCTCCCTCCTCTACTCTTTACCAGCCTAATCCTAGATATATTGTATTATGCTGCCAATGACGAAACAATGAGCTTAAACCGCTTTGCACTATATAGAGCCTGCTTCGTCACCAGCAAGGCGCAGGCTCAGTAATCCCCGAACGCTTGGAAAAGGTCGCTTTTTACGGCTTAACGCTATATACCATAACATCTTTATAATAATGGAAAATGAGAACCTGGCATCTTAGGGCGGTAAATCGGTCGGGAGTTCCCGTATTTTTGTAAAAATGCATCCCAGGACCAAAAAGTGTCATTATAAGAACAGAAACTAACATGTGAACAGGTTAGGGGAGCAAGCCGCCCCACATGAAAGCTGGATAAAAACGCGGGGATAACTTAACATGAGTTAAAAAAGCGGGAGGCCTTAACAATGGACAGCAATAGCCGTGCTTATGAAAGCGCTCACGAACTCGCTCAGGCAATAGTTGGCACTGAGGCCTATGAAGCCTATCGAACAGCCAAAAAGCAGATTGAACAGAAGCCGGAATTGAAAGAACGGATAGCCCAAATAAGATCACTGCAGATGGAGCTGGACCGCGCCCGGATCAGCGGGCATTCACTTCCGGAAGGACAGGTAAATACCATAAGGACCGAAATTGAGAAACTGGAGCGGGATGAGCGGATTGCCTATTTTTTTATTACCGAGGCCAGGTTTATCCAGGTTTTCAATGAAATACAAGGGATCATTCAACGGGTTATTGAGCAGAACTTTGATCAATAACCACGATATGGAAAATGTCAATAACCTAGTACAACGTTCCATATATTTGTGCACATAATTTGGGCAGATTTTTCCGAATTACTGCGTTGTCGTCAATCGCAATACGTCCAGTATTACTCATTCCCGCCGACGCCCAGGGACGGGCTAGTGCCGCGGTGCCAGGATGGCAAGGAGCGGCCTTGTACTTCAAAAAAATCTGCTCCAACTTATATACACAATATACGGAACGTTGTACTGGCATTATATAGGGGTGAATTGCATACAGTATATCTGCTCTGAACCTATTTACAGGGATTTTGCCTGCATCTATAATTGGGATGGTGGTCGACACACTACTATTCCAAAGGAGGAATCATCATGTCATATGTTTCTGATGTCTACGCCCAGGTTGTGGAAAGAAACCCCAATGAACCGGAGTTTCTCCAGGCCGTTAAAGAGGTTTTAGAGTCCCTGGAGCCTGTGTTTGAGAAACATCCCGAGTATCAGAAGGCTGGAATATTGGAAAGAATCGTTGAGCCGGAAAGACAGATATTCTTCCGGGTACCCTGGGTTGATGACAACGGCAAGGTGCAGGTCAATCGCGGAATGCGGGTTCAGTTCAACAGCGCCATAGGCCCCTATAAGGGCGGAATCAGACTGCATCCCACCGTATATCAGGGCATAATAAAATTCCTTGGATTTGAACAGATCTTCAAGAACTCCCTGACCGGTCTGCCCATTGGCGGCGGCAAGGGCGGGAGCGACTTTGATCCCAAAGGCAAATCGGATGGGGAAGTTATGAGATTTTGCCAGAGCTTCATGACCGAGCTGTTCCGTCATATCGGTGCCGATGTTGATGTGCCGGCCGGTGATATAGGAACCGGCGCCCGTGAAATAGGCTTCATGTATGGACAATACAAACGCTTGACCCGTCTCTACGAAGGAGTGCTTACCGGCAAAGGACTGACCTGGGGCGGTAGCCTGGCCAGAACTGAAGCTACCGGTTACGGACTGTCTTATTTAGTGGAGGCGATGGTCAACGATGCTGGCAAGTCAATTGCCGGAAGCACCGTGGTTATTTCCGGTTCTGGAAATGTTGCCATCTATGCCACCGAAAAGATGACCCAGTTGGGAGCCAAGGTAGTGGCCTTGAGCGACTCCAACGGTTATATCTATGACCCGGACGGCATTAAACTGGCTACCGTGCAGCGGATTAAAGAAATCGAAAGAGGAAGAATCAAGGAATATGTTAAAGACCATCCGGAGGCCAAGTATTATGAAGGAACCGGCATCTGGAGCATCAAATGCGACATAGCTCTACCCTGTGCGACCCAGAACGAGCTGGACGAAGCGGATGCCAAAGCGCTGGTGGCCAATGGCTGTTTTGCAGTGGGTGAAGGGGCCAATATGCCTTCTACTCCTGAAGCGGTCAAGGTATTTTTGGACAACAAGGTTCTGTTTGCTCCTGGCAAGGCTGCCAATGCCGGTGGCGTAGCCACCTCCGCTCTGGAAATGAGCCAAAACAGCATGAGATTATCCTGGAGCTTTGAAGAAGTTGACGCCAAGTTAAAAGAGATCATGGTCAACATCTATAAGGATTCCGCTGCTGCCGCCAAGGAATATGGCTACGAAGGTAATTTGGTGGTTGGAGCCAACATAGCCGGGTTCCTCAAAGTGGCTGATGCCATGCTGGCCCAGGGAATCGTCTAATAAAATAGCTATTGAATTGTTAAATATGAGCGGGAGGCTGTCCTTCAAAGACAGCCCCCCGCTTGTCGACGAAGTCGACAAGCTGAAACCCGGCTTCAAAGGCCGGGTTTTATTCAAGTGCAAATCAGCTCGGTTATATTTGTTGCCAGGGTGAATTTTACTACTAGCTTTCTCTGGTCTGGGGAAATACGATAACATGCTCCCCTCCGTAGCCATCGATAAGCACCCGGGCAAACTTAGCTACTTCAGACGTGCTTAACGCCACTGCCTCCCCCGGAAGACCTGAAGGTCCCAGACAGCTCCATTCGCCCACATCGAAGAATAATTCATCGGGATCGTCAGAGAATCCCACCTGCACAATGGCCCTCACATGATGCGACGCAGAACGATTGGCAACTAAGAAAGAGGCTTTTTTTCTGGGGCCCAACGGAATGGCATATGACTCGGTCAGCGGGCAGCCTTCTTGGGGAACCTGTAATTCCTGGGGCGGAAAACAATTAATTACTCCCTCCACAAACTCTATCCGGAGTTTGGGCCATTCATTACTATAATAGCCCCTGGTGCTGACAAAACCCACCAAATCATTTTCTGCCTCATTTCCAATAAAAATTAGCCCGTTATTAGGAATGGAACCGTCGTACCAGCCTCTTGCCAGATTGGTTATATCGATAGAAATGAACTCCAACGCGGTAGTTGAAGTAATGAAGGCAGTTCCATCAGATTCAGGGCTGAACGGCGGTTGATTATTCCAGATGATCTGGTCTTCAGTCCAATTATTCAACAAGCGGTGTGCTTCAACTGATATGCTGTCCGAGACTTCATTTCGGTAAATTTTAAGTTCCAACTCAGCTTTTTCAATGCTGCTGGCGGGGGGCAGGCTGGCAAGATCGAACTGAAACAGAGATCTATAATCATCACCAGGCTGTTTATACTGGCTAACAAATAGAGCGATGCTGAAATCAAAATTCTGGTTTTCATACCATTCAGAGACGTAAACGTCCTGAATCGGCAGTAAGGTAAGAGAAGCCACGCCCTTCAACTCCTTTGTTTTTGCTACTACAATATTTCAAAACAGGGAGTAATGTTACGATTTTCCATAAATTTATAAACAAACTTTGGAAAAATATATTGCCTTTGGTGCCTACCTTATTGATTTCTATTAAAAATGATGCTTGCCTTCGTCGCCTATTTTTTTGAAGTATAGTTTTGGGGGTAACATTATCGGGGCTAAATGAATAGGGTGATCATATACCTGGTAATTTATGTTAAAGCTGCCAAACGCAGCCACGCATTTTATCCCGATAAGGAGGGATGGAGAATCTAGAACTGCCGATTTTGATGATAGCGATTATCTATAAAATGAGGAGGTTATAAAATTGGCAAACTACAGAAACGACTGCTGCTCTCCTAGACCCGAACATCACAAAAAGGAAGGCTTCCCGGTAACCATTCTGAATTGCGGAAATGGAACAGGTGTAACCCTGCCGGTTGGCAATAATTTATTAAACGGTGCTAGCGATGCAGTAGCAGGTTCCTGGGGATATCCAACCCTGGTTGTGGGAACCGTTACCCTTGATACCAGAGAACTCGCTCATCCAGACGTAAAGATTGACTTTTCCAGCCTGGTCAATTTCCGGGCGGATAGTGATCTATCTGGATTTACATTCCGGGTTGTATTCCAGTTAAGCCGCTCCTGTGATCATGGACCCAGAATTCCGCTGGCCAATTGGCTTTATCAGAAGGAAATATCGGTGAGTCTCGGTGGAATAACTATTCCGGATATTGGACTGATAGATATCGATCTGGAATTTAAAGATCCCTTCAGCTTCGTTTGGTGCGACTGTCACGATTGCGCGGGCTGCTGCACCTATCTGGTAGAAATCATTGATATTTATACCTTTAACGTTGAATCTGCTTCTATAACCAATGTGGGTATTACCGCCCTCGCATCCGGTCAACCAAGGCACCGATAAGATATTCTTATGACCTGGTTGACAAATGACAAGTAAAGTTAGGTTCATTATTCCTGAGCATAAGCCGTTTTCAGCAGCAGTTTGCGAAAACGGTTTTCTTTTAAGATATAAGACCTTGCTGCCAACAATGAAGCAACTTAAAAAGCTCTTCGCAAGGGATTTAGATGATAAACGGTGGGAAGCAATAGGGTCTTAATCGGTACCCCGGGTAATTTAACTTGTATTCCGCCTACACTTAAGCAGAGGTGGAACAAATCTACCATCGATTTAATACCATATAATGTAATACGATAAAGGAGATGGTTGGCGTGTCTAAAATTTCCTTCACTCCTATCCAGGACGCTTATATTGCCGAATGGTTTCCCGATGTTAACTTTGGCGCTGTTCCTTTCCTGTATATCAGCCAATATAAGCAAGTTGGAGATATCTACCGGTCTTTGATTCAATTTAATTTGTGCAGTTTGGGGTGCAATTTTATTCCTCCCAACAGCTGCATTACCGAGGCCAAACTTTTACTGCCGGTCTATAGAAACGAAATTACCGGCTACATTGATGTCAACGTTTACCGGGTGTTGCAGTACTGGTCGGAAGACCTGGTAACCTGGAATACGCAACCGCTGGCCAGCAACTATCCGGATGGAAGCGAATCTGTTCCGGGTGGATTTTTTGGGACGGTGGAAATCTGTATTACCGATCTGGTCAGGGGCTGGTATAACGGCAGCATAGTAAACAATGGCTTGCTTTTGACCGGGAATGAAGCCGCCAATGATCTGTTGGGTTTCTACTCCAAAGAGTATCCCGATACCAGTCTTTGGCCTAAATTAGAGGTCTGTTACTTTGAGCATTGCTGCGGGTGCAGGGATTATCCGGACGAAGATTAGGTAAGCAAATTCGAAACAATGGTATTCTCAGGTCAAGTGGAGGCTTCCCGTAGGTCTATTATATACAGGGCGGGGGAAGGCCTCCATTTTTTTGCTGCGAGGGAGGGAGATAGTAGGACTGTATGTTGAACCTACTCCGCTATTACACTTCTATATGATATACTTTGGGGGAAAGATGATTGAGGAGGTCTATAATGCAAAAATCGCGTCTGTTTATAGCATTGGCTATGCTCTTACTCGTTGGCGCGTGCAGCAAGGCACCGGCTCCTGCGGTTGACAAAACTATAGTTGAAATAAACGGAGATGGAATCAGTGAAAACCAGTACAATAAAATGGTCAAATTCCGGACTGTTTTATATGAAGCTCAAAACGGAGTTAAATTGGATCCAAATAAAGATGCCGTTGTCTTACAGAGTTTTAAAGATGCTGCTTTCGAGCAATTGGTTAATGATACGATTATTACCCAGGAAACCAATAAACGTGGAATTACTGTAGATGAAAAGGCAGTTGACAGTGATTTGGAGCAGATGAAACAGGAGATAACGCTGGAGAACTATAAGAATATGCTGGCCAGCACAGGTCTGACCGAAGGCGACATCAGAGCCATGGCCCAAACCCAGATACTGGTTCAAAAATTTTACGAGTCCATCGGACAGGTTAACGATGACGAAGTAAAAAATTTCTATGAGGATCATAAATCGGAACTTAAACAGAGTATTGAAATATCTCACATATTGGTCAAGACCGAAACTGAAGCCAACCAGGTCCTCGACCAATTGAATAGCGGCCAGGATTTTAAGCAACTGGCGGCAAAATACTCCATTGATCCAGGCAGCAAGGACCAGGGCGGTTATTTGCAGGCCGCTAATATTTTAACCAACTGGGTTCCCGAGTTTAAAGCTGCCGCCTTGAAACTAAAACCTGGAGATATCAGTCCCCAGCCCATTAAGTCGATATATGGTTTTCATATAATAAAAGCGGGCAATATAATACCTGTCGATAAGGCCGGCTACTCTGACCTGGAGTTTCAAATTAAAGAATGCCTGCAAATTCAAAAGATATCGGATGTCGTGGAAAACCTGAAAAAACAGGCCGTAATAAATGACTTGCGTCAAAAGTAGAGTTTAAAAGAGTAGGAGTTAGTTTATGCTCGATGATAATCTGGCTCAGAAAATCAAGGATTCCAAATATCGCTTGACAAGTCAGCGGGAAGCCATTTTGGAGGTTATGGTGGCTAACCGCGGCAAACATCTCAGCGCTGAAGAAGTGTTGCAGAAAGCCAGGGACGAGCATCCCCTGATCGGCATGGCTACGGTTTATAGAACCCTTGATATACTGGCCAGCATGGACATCCTGCATAAAAGCATGTTTGACGATAAATTCCGCTATGAGCTATGCGACAACGACCGGCACCAGCATCATCATATTATCTGCCTGTCCTGTGGAGCGATAGCCGAAGTTCAAGAGGACCTCCTTCATATCTTGGAAGAACATCTAGAAAAAAAAGGCTTTCGGGTTTTAGATCACGATTTGAAATTATATGCCTACTGCCCTGAATGCTGCCAGCGTCAGAAAAACCTGGCTCGCTAGTACAACGTTCCGTATATTGTGCACATAAGTTGGAGCAGATTTTTTTGAAGTACAAGGCGGGCAGCTCCTTGCCGTCCTGGCACCACTGCATTAGCCCGTCCGTGGGCGTCAAGGAATGAGGAATACTGGACGTATTGCGATTGACGACAACGCAGTAATTCGGAAAAATCTGCTCCAACTTATGAATATATGGAACGTTGTACTAGTGCTCTGACACCATTTCTTCGGGTTGTTCCATAACGGTTGTGACCATTCATCCATCCCTTGCCCGGTTCTTTTATTATGCAACGCCAATCCTCTATTTAGAATACTTCGACACAATTGGACTCATAATCATTGGTTATGATAAAATAAGCAAGATTCATTAGCACGCTTGGGGAGTGAAGAACGGAGGTTGACAAGCATGTTGATAATGGAAAACGTCACTATGGCGGTTGACGGAGATGATGGCGAAAATCGTGAAATAATCCATGATATTAACCTGGAATTTCAGCCCGGCCGCTTGTATGCGGTAACTGGACCCAACGGAGGAGGCAAAACCTCCATTGCCAAGGTAATCATGGGGATATATAAACACAGCCGGGGGAGGATACTCTTTGACGGGGAGGATGTCAGTGAACTGAGTGTCAGCGAAAGGGCCAAAAAGGGAATTGCCTATGCCTTTCAGCAGCCACCCCGCTTTAAAGGACTGACCGTGACCGATCTGTTGGGGATTGCCAAACCGGGGATGGACAACCTGGCTATGCGCAAATACCTCCGCGATGTAGGACTTTGTCCCGAGGACTACATGGAGCGCGATGTGGGGCCAGGCTTAAGCGGGGGGGAAATGAAGAGAATAGAAATAGCTCAGGTTTTAGCCCGGGAAGCCCGGTTAAGTATTTTTGACGAACCGGAAGCAGGGGTTGACCTGTGGACTATTCAAAAGTTGTTGGGAATAATAATCCAACGCTTCAAGAACAACGATCATGCCACAGCAGTGATAATAACCCACAATGAAAACGTATTACCGATCTGTGATGAGATCATAGTGGTCGAGGATGGTTTGATCAAGGAGCGGGGCACTCCGGCTGAAATCTGGCCGCTGATCAAGGACGATATAGAGTGCAAGATGAAAGAACAGTGCCGGGGGGAAATGCTTTATGAAATTGAATGAACTGGACCTGAATCTTTTAAACACCATTGCTGATCTAAAAGGCGTTCCCTCTGGGGCGCTTAATATAAGAAAAGACGGTCAGGCAGTAATCAGGCATTCTTCACCTAATATCTCAATAACTTCTCTGGCAGACAAACCCGGCATCAAGATAGAGATCAAGCCCGGAACCAGGGACGAAACAGTGCATATTCCGGTAATTCTGACCAAATCAGGTTTTCAGGACCTGGTCTACAACACCTTCATTGTTGGAGAAGACTCTGAGGTAACTATTATCGCAGGATGTGGCATTCATAATGACAGCCATGCTGATTCAAGCCACTCTGGTATACACACCCTCATTGTCAAAAAGGGCGCCCGGATGAAATACGTCGAAAAGCACTATGGCGAAGGCAGCGGTCTGGGCAAACGGATTCTGCACCCGACAACTAATATCACAGTGGAAGAAGGAGCCAGCGCTGAATTGGAGCTGGTGCAAATCAGGGGGGTGGACGACACCCACCGCGTTTCAACGGCCCGGGTACATGCCAAAGGCAGCCTTAAATTGGTGGAGCGCCTTATGACCCATGGCGGACAAAGAGCCAGTTCAGATATCGATGTGGACATTGAAGGACAAAACGCTACGGCTCAGATATTTTCGCGTTCGGTTGCCCGGGACGATTCTGCGCAGGTATTCAAAGCTTCGTTGAATGGCAAGACTGAATGCATGGGGCATGTGGAATGCGACGCTATCATAATGGATAATGCCAGGATACAGGCTATGCCCGCCCTATTGGCCGAGGACTCCAACGCGGTGTTGACTCATGAGGCGGCCATTGGCAAAATAGCCGGCGAACAGCTGATAAAACTGATGTCCCTGGGGTTGAGCGAACCTGAGGCGGTTCAGACTATTTTAGATGGATTTTTACGTTAAATACTGGTTGGAATAATTCGGTTTTGAGGCCAGGAGGCAGGTGGTGAAAGGGATGAATATAAATCTTTTACGGACTTATATAAGGGTAGTAGAGACCCAGAACCTATCTCGAACAGCCGATGAGTTTAATATTTCGCAGCCGGCCGTAACCAAACAGATTCAAGCTCTGGAGGATTATTACGGAGTATTGCTGCTGGAACGCTCGGGACGTCGTTTGCGGACTACCGAGGCGGGGGAGACTCTTTACCACTGTGCCCGGGAAATCATTAAAGCAATGGACAAAACGGATAAGGCCATGCAGGAGGCAGCGGAAAGCCATAGGGGCAATATAAGCCTGGGGGCCAGTACCATACCGGGACAGTACATTCTACCGGCTTTGATCAAGGAGTTCAAGGAGAAACACCCCCATATTGCGATTAGCATGGATATAGCCGATTCAGAGAAGATCTTTACCCGGGTGTCGGAAAGAGATCTGGATGTGGGCATCGTGGGGGCCTGGTTGAGCAGCCGCAAAGTAGACGGTTTTAAGCTGATGGACGATCAGCTGATGGCTGTTATTCCAGCCAATCACGTCTTGGCCAAACAGAAAGAAGTGAGTATTCAAAACCTGCTGAACGAAAAGTGGATCTTCCGGGAAAAGGGTTCGGGAACCAGAAAGGCTATTGAAGAATTGCTGGCTGTCAAAGGGGTCCGTAAAGAGGATCTGCACATATATATTGAAGCTGGCAGCACCGAAGCGGTTCTGGCCTCGGTTGAATCGGGAATGGGCATTTCCATTGTATCCCGTTGGGCGGTGGAAGGGCTGCACAACCGGCGCGGCATAAAAGCCCTGCCTATTCGGGATGGAATCAAGGAGAGATCATTTTACGTCATTTACCCCCGGCAAAAGACCAGGCGAAAATCGGTCAATAAAATGCTCGATTTTTTACGGGAGGTAGAGGAGCGGACGGGGCCTAACCAGTAAGGTTAGGCCTTTTTAACTTAGGCGGATTTTGCAGAAAAAACGTTTTAAATACAACTTGATTTGTTTATAATTAAAATGTTGTGCATTTAAAAATAACTGGGGGTGTTTATCATCTTACCGTTGCCGAAAAAATTCTTTGTAACTGCCGCCTCATCAGAAGGCGAGAGTCGACTTACCGCATTTGACCGGGCTCTATTGAAAGCCCGGGTAGGAAACACCAACCTGCTAAGGGTAAGCAGTATACTGCCCCCCGGCTGCGAATATGACCCGACTCTGGAAATACCGCCGGGCTCTTTGCTGCCCATAGCCTACGGAAGCATTACCAGTACCGAACCTGGGGAGTTGATATCCGCCGCTATCGGTGTGGGAATCAAGCAGGGCAGCTTTGGTGTGATTATGGAGTTCTCCGGCAGGTGTGGTAAACTGGAGGCAGAAAAGGAAATAATACGCATGGTGCAGGAAGCCTTTCGGGTGAGAAACCTGGATCTCGACGAGGTCAAGATCGCTTCTACCGAACATGTGGTAGAAAAGATAGGCTGTGCTTTTGCAGCTGCGCCTTTGTGGTACTAACAAGGAGGAACGGGTATGGAACTTTGGATAACTGAACTGCAGGTACCGGGTCTCAAGATCTCCTGCCAGACCACTGAAACCCTGCGTTTGGAAACAACCGAGTTTCAGGAGTTGGCAGTGGTCAAAACCGAGGTCTTCGGCCGTATGCTGATCCTGGATGGGGCCATTCAGATTACCGAAAAGGATGAGTTTGTCTATCACGAAATGATCAGCCAGGTGGCCCTGAATTCGCATCTCCGCCCGGAAAGGGTAGTGATAATCGGCGGCGGCGACGGGGGCACTTTGCGCGAGGTAGTCAAAAATCCGGCTGTCAAGGAAGGTATTCTGGTTGAAATAGATGAAAGGGTTATCCAGGCGGGGCGTGATTTTTTCCCCAAGCTTTCCTGCTCTTTTTCCGATCCCAAAGCCCGGCTCATGATCACCGACGGAATTCAATTCATCAAGGAACACCAAAACAGTTTCGACGTCATTATAGTTGATTCCACCGATCCGGTAGGCCCGGCGGTAGAGTTGTTTTCAGAGACTTTCTATAGAAACTGCTTTGAAGCGCTCAGGGACGACGGGATGCTGGTGGTGCAGAGCGAATCGCCGTTTTTGAATGAAGACATAATTCAAATGGCTTTTGGCGGTATAAGCCAGGCTTTTCCCCTGACCAAATTGTATCTGGCCAATGTGCCTACCTATCCCGGCGGATTGTGGTCTTTTACCATCGGTTCTAAAAAATACGATCCCGAAAAACCAGTTGTAAATCCCCAATTGGACTGGAAGTATTACAGCCCGGAAGTACATGAGGCGGCCTTTAAACTGCCCCCTTTTGTAGCCAAGATTGTTGGATAGGTGCTGTAAATGAGTGGCATTAACGAATATCTGGAACAGCGCGCCTATTTTCTGGGGTGTGGACCTCAAAAACCGGAAGGCTCCAAACTGATTCTGGGAGTTCCCCTGGATCTGACCACCAGTGCCCGGCCCGGGACGCGCCTGGCTCCCTATCGGATTCGCGAAGTATCGGACATCATTGATGAGTATAGTGTTTACCGGGGTATATCGCTGGATGATTGTGACTACAGCGATGCCGGTGACATCATTTTGCCCCTGGGAAATGTTGCGGCCAGTCTGGAGCGTATTGAAGCAGTGGCTGAGTCGTTTTTATCCCGCCAGAAACGGCTCTTTTCCCTGGGTGGGGAGCATCTGGCCAGTCTGCCTCTGATTAAGGCCTATAGCCGTTTCTACCCTGATTTGGCGGTAGTTCACCTGGATGCCCATGCCGATCTGCGCCCCGATTATCTGGGGGAGCAATATTCTCATGCTTCGGTAATGCGCAGGGTGGTTGAGATTCTGGGTAAAGACCGCCTTTACCAACTGGGGATTCGTACTGCTGCCGAGGAGGAACTGGCTTTTGCCAGGGAGTACACCTGCCTTTACATAGACCAGGTTTTGGAAAAGGTCTCTGAAGTGCTAGAGAAGGTCGGACCCCGACCGGTCTATTTTTCCCTGGATATCGACGTCCTCGATCCGGCTTTCGCGCCCGGGACCGGCACCCCGGAAGGGGCTGGCATATCATCCCGGGAGTTGCTGCAGGCCATGCATCAGTTAGCCGATCTAAATATAGTGGGATTTGACCTGGTTGAGGTGGCGCCGCCCTACGATGCCGGGGACAGCACCTCGATTTTAGCCGCCAAGCTTTTGCGGGAGGCTTTACTGTGTTATGGAGATTAGCAGCTATAAATGTATTTAAGCCGCTGATCTCCTATCCTTTACGGGATTTTAGTAGGCGGTTAAACGGTAGGGATAGGAAAAGAAATCCCGGCTGTTTTCAATGCGGCTGATGATCATATAATCCTGAAAAGAATCCATGATTTGCTCCATGATCTCTTCTTCTTGTTCCGCACTCCGCCCTGGATCATCTTCAAGCTCGACCGAGAACTTGAGAACCGGCAACTCCATCCAATTGAGCAACCGCAGCTCTTCTAATCCATCCCCTAAAAACTCCAGTTCCGGTACCGGCATAGAAAAAGGAGCCCGCGCTTTCTTTTTAATATGGGCCTCCAGCCTCTTTATAAAAAACTCCAGGTTTTTTTCCTGCTCCGGGGTAAGTACATATTGAAAAAGGACATCATACAGGTTTTGCACCAGTACTATTGAGGTAACAGTAGGAAGTACCAGGTGTTTTTCCTGCCCCACATAATGGACGGTAAAAGGATAGAGTTGACTCATTTCTCGTTCACTCCCATAAATCTTCATTTAATATTAAATTGTATATATATAACCAGGATTTCACAACCGGTATTTTATTTTCATCAGCAGCGCTTTTATCCGGATAAGCTGTGTATCTCCCGGTTTTTTAGTGTTTCATGTTCAGCACCATAATATACAGCGCCCATTGAACCGGACGGCAGCTTAAAGACCAACGCCGCCTTTACCAGGTGGCCGGCGCGCCCTATTCTACCCGGCGGCGGCGAGATTCTGCCTTAACCAGGCGTAGAGTTCAGTGCTTCTTTGCTCTTCAGGTATTCGCAAAAGCGCTTCCAGAGCTGTGTTGCGGTGCATTTCTCTTTCCGATGCGTCTTCGGTCTGCATCCGGGCCAGCTGTTGCATGGCGGTCAGGTAGTCCAGATCTTCACCTTCTCGAACGATATCTTGTAAACTGCCGGCTCGAATGGCTATTTCCAGCCAGTGGGCCGGCTTTTTATCGGCCTTTAGGAGAAGGTTTATGAGAACCCGCATCATTTCAACGTCTTCATCGGGAGATTCGACGGGAGCAATGAACAGGGCAGCCAGGTGGCCCGGAGATTCGTTTATTTTCATAGAAGTACTCCTTTTATCCAAGATGCATCAGACCATTTTAGCATGTTTTTAGCGGGGCTGTGAAATTAAAAGCCCGCTACCAGGCGAGTGATGCCAGGAAACAGGCTTTGGGGGCGAGCTGTATGATATGGCTATGACCGGGACTTGAAATCGTCCAGGAGTGGAATGCTCTTGTTGTAGTTTATATTCATGGCGTCTCGAACTTCTTCCATAGTCTTTTTGGCTACCCGGTGGGCTTTTTTGGTTCCCTCGGAAAGTATATCTAAAACCGATTGCGGGTTCCTGAGCAGTTCCGCTCTTCTCTGGCGCATGGGCTCCAGCAGTTCATTCAATATAGCCGCCAGGTTCTTTTTACATTCCACGCAGCCTATTTTGCCGTTGCGGCAGTCGTTTTCCACCTGGGGAGTGAAGGACGGATTAAAAACCCGGTGGTATTCAAACACGGTACATACTTCAGGATGCCCCGGGTCGGTTTTACGGATGCGGGCTGGATCGGTTACCGCATTCCTGACCTTCTGGTTGACCGCCTCGACACTATCTGAAAGGTATATGGCATTGTTTAAACTCTTGCTCATTTTGGCTTTGCCGTCCAGGCCCACCAGTCGGGGCACTTCTCCGACCAGTGCCTGAGGTTCAACCAGAACCGGCCGGTACAGGTCGTTAAACCGGCGCACGGTGCGTCTGGCCAATTCAATATGGGGTATCTGATCCTCGCCGACGGGAACCAGATCAGCTTTAAAGATGCTGATATCAGCGGCCTGGCTTAAGGGGTAGCCCAGGAAGCCATAGGTCATATCCTTAAACCCATGCTGGGCTGCTTCCGTTTTTATGGTGGGGTTATGCCTCAATATATTGACCGGCGTATACATGGAAAAATACATGGTTAGTTCGTGTATTTCAGGAATCCGGCTTTGCAGGAATATGGTGGATACGGCCGGATCCAGACCGGCGGCGATATAGTCACTGGTTATCTGGAACACATCCCGGGATAAGTTTTCATCCTTTTCCCAATGGGTAGTAAGGGCCTGAACATCAGCTATAATAATGTAGCTGTCATATTCGTGCTGCAGCTTTACCCGGTTAGCCAGGCTCCCGACATAATGCCCGAGGTGCAGGCTGCCGGTGGGGCGGTCACCGGTAAGGATTCTTTTCTTGCGTGGCATAAGCTTTTTCCTCCTGTATTATATTTACTTAAAATATCATTGAACCGGTAATTGTTCAAGTACGGAACGTTATACCAGGCATAATCCCGTTGTCTGGTCTGGAATTATTATATACAATATTATGAGATGAATTGGGGAGTTGTTGTGACTGATAGGCTTTAGTTTGAATTCCGGTTTCCATTAGTTGAGGATATTTACGGTTAATAATGGGACCAGACGTTTAAGGAGCTGCTGATATGGGACTTAATGGATTTTTGTGTTTCGACATGCGGGCTGCTATGAAAAAGATGGAGCGCGCCTTAAATACCAGGGTTGCCTATGGCGGAGTCAGTATACCCCAGGGATTTGTTCTTTATTGTCTGCTGGAGGAGAATGGCATTACTCTCAAAGAGATTGGCAGCCGCTGTCTTATTGACAGTTCCTCGATGACTGTCCTGGTTGATAAACTGGAGCGCGAAGGCCTGGTGGAACGCAAGCTTGACCCCCAGGACCGGAGGGCCATCCGGGTCTTTATTCTGCCCAAGGGAAAAGAAATAGCCCAGGAGATATCAAACCGGGCGGTGGATTTTAACGCGCTTCTTTTGGACATTATCGGTGAATATAATCAAAAGGAGTTTATCCACGGACTCAATAATATTATTAATAATTTGGATTAAATCAGCCGGTCAGGGGCGATGCTGTTAAACGACTCGCAAAGGAGTCTTTTTTTTTGCCGCCGACTGGTAAAAGCTCCCTGGTTGTTTTCCATAAAGGCGGTGGGCATGCTATATAAAACCCGGGATTCATAAAATGTCTGTAACCATAATGCATTTAGCTGCATTATTATTAGTAACGCAACTTTCGCAGTTGACAGAATCATGGCTTCTTCGTGCCAGCTTCGTCGCCAAGTGATACCTACTGCTTGTATCGAAGCTCAAGAGGCGCTGCGCTAATTCACATCCGTGTTCAGTAGCGTGCTCGCACCGTCCTGGTGCTCGACCTCTTCGCTTTTTCCCCTTCGCAGGGATCACTAGGCTCCTGCGCAAGTTTCTCCGAATCCATGACTCTGTCAACTGCGAAAGTTGAGTTAGTAAGCATTTGGCAACGGCTGGGCCGCTTGCTTGCGAAGATTTTTAGCCAAAGCCCCGACTATTTATTGACATGCGGGTGTAATGTGCTAAAATTCTACATGTACGTCTAGCCGAAAA
>Ga0228536_1000634_pt1 | contig 56365 bp, 52 predicted proteins | sample SJ1Smetagenome_FD_168611 | JGI IMG/M metagenome (GOLD analysis project Ga0228536, IMG submission 168611) | Enriched culture of PCE-dechlorinating microbial communities from Ithaca, New York, USA - SJ1.S | ecosystem: Engineered > Modeled > Simulated communities (microbial... > Unclassified...
CTGCTTTTCGATGGCCCGAGCAACCGGGTGAGAGACTCTTTGATGCGCAGGGAGGTGTGAAAAATTCCTCACCCCCTGGTGGGGAAAAATCTTTGCAACTTAGAGGATTTCCCTCTTGCAAAATACACGGCGGCGAAACCGGCAGCGTCACCCACAACACCTCCCCCCAGGGCCAGGATAACGCCGGAGCGGTCCACCTGCGATTCCGCAAGTGCCGTGTATATGGCTGACACCCGGGGGAGGCTTTTTCCTTCCTCTCCTCTCGGCAGTGTAAATAAACCCTTTCTTTGTTCAAGGAAATCAGCGAAGAGAGGCCCGGTGATCTCGTCAGCCACGACGAACGGTGCCTCCTTTTTCTCCGTGAAGTCTGAGATACGGGAAAGGAGCCCTTTCCCGACAACGACTGTTGTGGGAAATTCCCCCGTTCGGAGTACGATTTCATTTTCCCCGACGGGTGGTTTTGTTGCGGTCATCTGGCCAGAGGGAGCGTCCATTGGGCCTCATCCTCCCGAAGTGCCTGCATGATCCGTCCTGCAGCGGACATGAGGCGGCCGAATTCGTCGAGATCTAGCGACTGGGGGCCGTCACAGAGAGCTGTCTCGGGTGAGCAGTGAACCTCCAGGAGAAGACCGTCGGCTCCTGCGGCAAGTGCCGCAAGGCTCATGGGAAGCACAAGATCCCTCCGCCCGGTAGCATGGCTCGGGTCTACTACTACCGGAAGATGTGTCATCGATTTCACCAGGGGGATGACGCTCAGATCGAGGGTGTTGCGGGTGTTCCTGTCGAAGCTTCGGATCCCCCGTTCGCAGAGGATGACCCGTTCGTTCCCTCCGGCAAGGATGTACTCAGCTGCCTGGAGCCATTCTTCCACTGTCGCAGCCATTCCCCGCTTCAGAAGGACCGGTTTGCCGATTCTCCCGAGTGTCCGCAGCAGGCAGTAGTTCTGCATGTTCCGGGTCCCTACCTGCAGGATGTCAATGTGAGGGGCGACCCATTCTGCCTCCTCCGAAGACATGACCTCAGTAATAACCGGAAGGCCGGAGGCTTTTTTCGCCTCTTTGAGCATGGCGATTCCCTCGCTTCCCAGCCCCTGGAAGGCGTAGGGGTGGGATCTCGGCTTGAATGCACCTCCCCGAAGGATCCGGGCCCCTGCTTTCTTTACTCCCCGCGCGGTTTTCAGGAGCTGCTCCCTGCTCTCCACAGCGCAGGGGCCCGCCATTATCAAGGGAGCTTCACCGCAGCCCAGGCGCACACCTGCGGAGATATCAACAGGACGGGGTGCCCCGAATATTTCACGGCTTGCCAGCGGATAGCAGCATGACGTGTTTTTTACCATGCTTACTCCCGGAAGAGAGCTGAGAGAAGAGGAATCGAAGGTTTCTTTGCTGTCTGATGCCACAATATAGGACGTTTTCTGCCCCCGGACTACCTTAAAACTGCAGCCACCCCTCGTTATTGATTCACAGATCCGTTCCATATCCATTCGTGTACTGTTTTCTTTCATTTCGACCACCATCATGATCCTCTTCCCCCTCTCGTTGTATTTTTCTGCATAAAAAACCGGAACCGGGGTGTAGAAACCCGGTTCCGGCGTGTGTTCTTTTCTTTTCTCCGGCAGTCCCGTTTTTAAACTGCTCCGGGAAGTGCCGGGTATGAAGAAGCCGAAGACGGATCTCTACGAAAAACCAGGCCGGCGGCATAATAATAAAGCCACAGGCCGCCGGTAAACGCGAATCCGAAGAATCCGTCATTCCGTGCATATCCGGTGTTCGTGCGTACCGTCAGGTCTGTCATGAGGCCGTCTCCTTTCTCCGCTCTTCTGCGGTGATGTGTTGGTGAACTATTTTAACCACATCGGGAGATTTGTCAAGGAAAAATCTTGACAGGAAAAATCTTGAGATATGCTTCATTCTGATGGATTTTTTCATAAAATCCGGGATAATGTTTTTTCTGCCAGTTAATAGGCTAGTTGTAGTGGATCCTGATCTGTTGTTTCGGCGCACCGGCAATTTTGATCCTCGCCAGGTCAAGCATTGCTCTTGCCGCCTGCGAAAGGCAGTCCCCGGTTCTATAAGCTATTATCGTCTTCCTCGTGAAGATAGGATCGTCTAAAGTGTAAAAAACAGGAGACACATCAGAGGATTTTTTCAGGCGTTCGGCTGCTGCATAGGTCGTGAAGCAGAGGCCGAAGCCTGCGGCGGCGAGCCTGCTGACCGTGTAGTTGCTGGCGAGCTGCAGCACGACGTTGACGTTGACGCCGTGGCGTTCCAGAATCTGCATCGCGACCCTGCACATTCCTTTTTCAGGTGTGGGGGTGAGAAACCTCTCTCCTTCAAGGCGCCGCGAATCCAGAAAAAATGGTGTCCGGGGACTGTTCAACTCAAGATTGATGTTTCCGGCGAAAGGATGCCTGTCCGACGAGAGCAGAAAAATCGGGCGCTCTTCCAATACTTCGTACTCCAGCTCCTTTGAGTATACCGGCAAGTGATAAATGCAGAGGTCGATTGTTCCCTCAAGCAGCCTTTTTTCGAAATCATCGCTGCTTCCCTCGACTATCGCTATCTCAATGTCAGGGTGCTGGGCGACGAAATCAGGCAGAATTTTCGGAAGCCAGCTGGCGGCACTTTCAACGGGAACCCCCATGATGACCTTTCCCTTTCCTCCGCTGGCGATCCTTGACATCTCCTTTTCCAGCGTATCCTGGATGTTTAGGATCTTTATGGCTTCGTTCAGGAATCTCTCACCGGCAAAGGTAAGGTGGAGAGGGCTCGATTTCCTGTCGAAAAGAGGGAGCCCGGCTTCTTCCTCTGTCTTTTGAATCGCTTTTGTGAGGGCAGGCTGAGAAATATGGAGTTCCTCGGAGGCTTTCGTAAAGCTCTTCGTTTTCGCCAGAACTGCTATGTACCGGTACCTGTTGATGTCCACCCGACACGCCTCCTGTTTTTATAATCGATGACTATGACCTGATAACCAATACTCATTGGACAGAGTGCCGCCATTTTTTCTATATTAAAATTATTTTAAAGGCTTATTCTGCGAATGAAGGTGACTGAAACGCCTTTTCAAAGGATCCAATTGTTGCTTTCATAAAATTGTCAAGGATATTGTATATCCAAAAACACAGGTATGCATGCAGGGAGATGTCAGTAAAGGGCAGCCGAGCCAGGCTGCACGGTTTCCGGAAATATCGGGGACAGTTTTTAGGAGCTGCCTGACTGGAGGACGGAGGTGCTGCGGAGTAAAAGTACAAGGACCGGCAACGGAAGAAAATCAAATAAATAAGGAGGAGAAAACGATGAAAAAGAAAATAAGCCTGCTGGTTTTGCTCCTGATCCTTTCGGCGGCGTTTGCCGCTTTCGCGTCAACGGCTCCTGTCCAACCGCGTTTCGGAGGTATTCTTAAGGCAACTATTAATTCTAATCCAATCTCTTTCGACCCAATGTTGGAGGGAGGAAGTAACGAACTTATCCCTGCCGCCCATATCTTTGAGACAGCACTTGCCACAGGGCCTGGAGGAGATATCTACGCATGCGTGTGTACCTACGAAGAAAAAAATAAAGGCATGATTCTTGAGCTGACTCTCAGGGACGGGGTGAAGTTCCACGACGGTTCGGTGGTAACCATTGAAGATGTCAAGGCTTCGACTGACCGATGGCTTGCAAGCGTCAACTTCTCCAAAAGTCATGTCGGTTCCAAGCTGGAAAGCCTGGAGACTGCAGGCAACAAGCTTGTGTTCACCTTTAAGAATCCGGCTCCCCTTGCTCTTACTGCCATCGCCACGTGGGATCAGGGTTTGTACATAATTCCTAAAAAAATCTGTGAAAAATATCCGGACAGCAAGATTGAGAACAGCGACCTGATCGGTACCGGGCCGTATGTATTCAAGGAGTACCAGGTCGGACGGTTTGTAGTCCTCGAAAAGTTCAGGGACTACGTGCCCTTCGATTCGGGCGGAACAGGTCTTGCCAAAGCGAAACAGGGATATGTGGACACCCTCTACTTCTACCCGGTTTCCGACAAGACGGCGCGGATCACCGGTGTGCAGACAGGGGAGTACGACATCGGAATCGGCGTCCCCTCCAACATGCTTGAGACCATGAGGAAAGATCCCAAGCTCAATCTTGAGATCAAGGAACTGGGAATCATGCCGGTTGTTATCTTCAACTTCAAGCAGGGCCCATGTACGGATGTGAACCTGCGAAACGCGATCCTCGCCTGCCTCGACATGGACGAGCTGATGATGGCCGCCCAGGGCGACGAGTCGCTCTACTACCTGAATCCCAGCGTTATGCCGAAGTCCAGCCGCTGGTGGACTGAAGAGAGCCTCGGAAAGTACAACAAGGTGGACCTTGAGAAGGCCAGGGAGTATTTGAAGGCCTCCTCTTACGACGGAAAACCTCTGGTCTTTATCACCACTAAGGCGAACGATTACTTCTACAAGACGGCGCTCGTTATCCAGCAGATGGTGAAGGCAATAGGCATAGAGATTGACCTCCAGGTGTACGACAATCCCACCCTTCAGCAGTACCGGAATCAGCCGGACAAGTACGATATGTTCAGCGGAGGGCTCACAGCCAAGGTCGATCCCACTCTGATCGCATTTATGGCCGAGGGGTGGGCGGGTTTTTACAGCTCGGAGAAAAAATCCCATTACTACGGGATACTGACCTCGGAGAGTGACTTCGACACCCGCTATAAGGCATGGGTTGAGATGAGCAAAGTGCTTTACGAAGAACTGCCGGTGATCACCTTCGGCGAGCGGAACGTAGCCGTCGTAAGCAGAAGCCATGTACACGACCTTTTCGACACCACGGAAAAGTACTACTGGAATACGTGGGTAAGTGAGTGATTAGAGAACCTGCTATGAATGAATTCAAACTGATTTGTGTCTCCGCGCGCGACTGGTCCGCGCGCGGAGAGCAATACGGCGAACAGGCGGCGCCGGAGATCCGGATGTGTGTGGAAACATACAAGGAGCACCTTTCCAGGATGAAGGGACTCGAATGGCGGGACGCGCGGGAAGAGGCGATGAGGTACCTGCCGATCGTGACGACGGCGCTTCCGGGTGAGACCGGAATGCTGCGCGGCGTTGCCCGCAGTTCGGGTGTAGACTTCGAGGACATCATGGTGCTGAATACCCGCTATGAAATACTCCACTATCCGAAAAAGGAGTGCACCACTTATGCCGTGCTGCGCAGCGCCAGCAGGGAGAGCAAGGTCTACGTCGGTCAGAACTGGGACCAGCGCCCGGTGATTGCCCCCCACTCCGTCATATTGCACGTCACCCTGGCGGACGGCACGAAGGTTATGGGAATGACGGAGGCCGGGCAGCTCATTCGAAACGGCATGAATTCTCATGGCCTCGGCCTGGTATCCAACGGACTCCACTCCAGCAGAGACTTGAATGAGATCGGTGTCCCGGGCAATTTCATGCGCATGCGGGCTCTTCGCTCGAAGAGCTTCGAGGAGATGACGGAGATTGTAACGGCCTTTCACCGTTCAGTCGCCAACAACTACCTTCTGGCCTCCGCTGACGACCGTGCCCTGGACATCGAGGGCATTCCCGGTTTCCCTGTGATTCTGTACCCGGAGAACGGAGTTCTTGCCCATGCAAATCACATCCTTTCTCATCCGGAACTCGACACCTCAAAAGGGAAGAAGTTCCGTGGAGAAAGGCTGGCCGCTCTACTCCGGCAGTATGCTGGAAACATAACGACGGACCTGATCAAGGAGTGCCTCAGGGATCACAAGGGATATCCGGACTCGATATGCTCCCATCCTGAGGACGGGGAGACGGATGTGCACAGTACGTGGATGACCATTGCCTCGATACTGTACAATCTTGATGACCTGGAGATGGAAGTCTGCCGTGATAATCCCTGCACGGGCAAGTATCAAAAGTATCGAATGGCGGACTATTGATATGCCCGGCCTGGGAGGTCCGCAGTTGTGATCCGCTACACGATGCGGCGGCTGGTCGCGGCTATTCCGACACTTCTGGTCGTGTCAGTTCTGATTTTTGTTCTTATACGCATGATTCCCGGTAATCCGGCTCTTGTGATGTTGGGAGACGATGCCACATCCACCGAAATTGCCGCTATGGAAAAGAGACTCGGAATCGACCAGCCGCTTTTCGTCCAGTTCGTACGCTGGGGGGCTAATATGCTCCGGGGGGACCTGGGCAATTCGATTTACTACCGGATACCGGTAACACAGGTCATATTTTCCCACCTGGAACCCACACTGCTGCTAGTCCTATATTCCACGATAATCTTCATGCTCCTTGGCGTTCCCCTGGGTATAACGGCTGCCGTTCACCGGAACGGCTTTATCGACAGATTTTGCATGACGGTCTCCATGTTAGGGCTCTCGATGCCGGGGTTCTGGCTGGGGCTGACTCTCGTGATTTTCTTCTCGGTCAGGCTGGACATATTCCCGTCGGTGGGGTACGTCATGATCCGCGAGGGTGGCCTGCTGGAAAGCTTGAAGTACCTGACTCTGCCGGCACTTGCCATGGGGCTTCAGAGGTCGGCGAGTATTGCCCGCGTCACCAGGTCCAGCATGCTTGAAGTACTGGGCAACGACTATATACGAACGGCGAGGGCGAAGGGAATGATCGAGCGAAGGATCATCGGACTGCATGCCCTGAAGAACGCAGCCAACCAAATCCTGACTCAGGCAGGCATATCAATCGCGCACATTATGGGGGGCTCCGTGGTTATAGAGAATGTCTTCAACATCCCAGGCATCGGGAGGCTCGCCTTCGATTCAATCATCCGCCGGGACTACCCCGCCATACAGGGGCACATAATTTTCGTGGCGGCGGTGTATGTCTTTGTCAATCTTGCGGTTGACCTGCTGTATAAGTTTTTTGACCCTCGCGTGGAGTATAAATAATGGAGGCCGTACGCATGAACTACGCAAGGATGTGGTACAAGTACAAATCGGTGGCCCTCGGTGGTTTCATGTTCCTGATTATCGTCCTTGTTGCGGTCTTCTCCCCGCAGATCGCCACCCATGATCCGGCAAGGATCTCAATGCGCCAGGCTCTGCAGTCACCTTCTTCCGCCCACTTCTGCGGCACCGATGAATTCGGACGGGATGTTTTCTCGCGGATTGTCTTCGGCGCCCGTATCTCTCTTTCCATATCGATCTCGGTGCTCCTGATCATAGGTATCGCAGGGACATTTCTCGGTTTGCTGGCAGGATATTACGATCTCGCGGACACAATTATCATGCGGATCATGGACGGTCTTATGGCTTTTCCAACAGTGATTCTGGCACTGGTTATCCTGACTGTGCTGGGCTCGGGTATTTCCAACATCGTACTGGCCCTCTCCATCGCCCAGATTCCCCGCGTGGTGAGGACAGTGAGGACTACTGTTATTTCCGCGAAACAGTACGAGCATGTGGAGGCTGCCCGTGCCATGGGGGCTTCGAACAGCCGCATCATGTTCAAGTACATCCTGCCCCTGTGCATTTCCCCTCTGATTGTGCGCCTGACACTCACAATGGCGCTTACCGTGCTGAACGAGGCGAGCCTTACGTTTCTGGGAGTCGGTCTTTCCCCCGAGACTCCCAGCTGGGGAACGATCCTCTCCGAGGCGCGGCAGCACGTAAGTACATCTCCTTACCTGATCCTGCTTCCCGGTGCGGCCATCGTATGGTCGGTGATGGCCCTGAACATCCTGGGGGACGGCCTGAGGGATGTTCTGGATCCGCGGCTGGGATGACGGAAGGGACGGACAAACTATGAACGCTGAGAAAAAAGTTCTTGATGTACGGAACCTTTCGGTTGGTTTTTCATCCTTCGGGGAGTCGACAGGTATCATACACGGCATCAGTTTCGACATCGAAAAGGGTGAGACGGTCGGAGTCGTAGGGGAGAGCGGCTGCGGCAAGTCCATGACTGCACTCGCCATAATGCGCCTCATCCAGTCTCCGCCCGGCGTCATCAGCGGTGAGATCAATGTGAACGGGCGCAACCTGCTTGAGCTGAGTGAGCCGGAGATGCGCTCTGTCCGTGGAAACGAGGTCTCCATGATTTTTCAGGAGCCCATGACGTCCCTGAATCCCGTTTTGACGATCGGAGAGCAGCTCACAGAGGTCTTCCGCTTTCACAGGGGAATGGGACGGGCAGAGGCGAGGGAAAAGTCAGTGGAGATGCTCCGGATGGTCAACATTGCCCTGCCGGAGCAGAGAATCGACGAATATCCGCACCAGCTTTCAGGAGGAATGAGGCAGCGGGTGATGATAGCCATGGCGCTCTCCTGCAATCCGAAACTTCTGATTGCCGACGAGCCGACGACAGCACTGGATGTCACGATTCAGGCGCAGATTCTGGACCTTATGAAAAAACTCGGGCAGGACCTCGGGACCTCCATTATGCTGATCACACATGACCTGGGCGTTGTGGGAGAAATCTGCTCGCGGGCGATCATAATCTACTGCGGCCGGATCGTGGAAGAAGTCCGCTCGGAGGACCTCTTCTACCACCCTTCTCATCCATATACCAAGGGGTTGTTGGATTCGCTCCCCCACGCAGGACGGGGCGGAAAGTTGTACGTCATACCCGGGACAGTGCCAGGCCCGAAGGATTTTCCCGGTGGATGCGTTTTTCACCCCCGCTGCAGGTTTGCAATGGAGAAATGCATTCACGAATCTCCCCGCTTAACAGAAATCTCAGCTGGACACAGGGTGAGGTGCTGGCTTTTCGGAGAAAGCGGGAAAGACATTCCCTCCGGAAGGTGCAGGGGGACGGTGGTATGAGAGAGACCGTCCTGAACGTGGAGAATGTGGTCAAATGGTTTCCTCTGAAAAACGGACTGATTCCGCGGACCAGGAAGTACATAAAGGCGGTAGATGACGTCAGTTTTAAAGTCTACAGGGGAGAAACCCTCGGGCTTGTGGGCGAATCAGGGTGCGGGAAATCAACCCTGGCACGGACAATTCTCCGTCTCGTCGAGCCGACGTCCGGAAAAGTGGAATTCAAGGGGAGCGATTTCCTCGGGGCTGACAGGCAGACTCTTCTCTCCATGCGAAAACGCATGCAGATCGTCTTTCAGGATCCCTACGGCTCGCTCCACCCCAAGATGCGCATCGGGAAAATTCTGGAGGAGCCTCTTATAATCGCCCGATACGGCAATTCGGAAAAACGACGGGAACGGGTCAGGGAACTGATCGGTCTCGTCGGGCTCAAAGAAGAGCACCTGAGACGCTTTCCCCACGAATTTTCGGGCGGACAAAGGCAGCGGATTGTCATCGCGAGGTCTCTCGCCACCAATCCGGATCTCATCATCTGCGACGAGCCGGTGTCGGCGCTTGATGTTTCGGTGCGTTCGCAGATACTCAATCTGCTTGAGGACCTGCAGGAGAAGTTTGGACTGACCTATCTTTTCATCAGCCACGATCTGAGCGTCGTCGAACACATCTGCGACCGTATCGCGGTAATGTACCTGGGCAAGATCGTTGAATTGGCAGAGAAGAGAGAGCTCTTCGCAAACCCGGTCCATCCCTATACACAAGCGCTGCTTTCCGCCGCCCCGATGATAGGCTCTAAAGCCAGGCAGCAGCGCATTGTTCTGGAGGGGGATATTCCAAGTCCGGCCGACCCTCCCGAGGGATGCCGCTTCCATACGAGGTGCAGATACGCTGTTGATATATGCAGAACGAAACCCGAACTCCGCGAAACCGGCAGTGATCATCTTGTGGCATGTCATCTTTTCGGTGGAGAAGAAGTTTCGGGATGAGATGAAAAGAAACGGAGTGCAGCCCTTCTGCTGAAATGCCCGGCAAATTAGGGGCATGAAGGACGGTATGAATTCTTTAGGGCATTTTTGCAGGAAATTGTACCTCTTCGAAACCTTGAATGATTTTCTGAAGAATAAAAGACAAGGGATATCATATTTCGAAAAAGACAGGCAATCCCGTCTGGTTGACTGTCTTTTTTGGTGATTCAGCAAAGCACTGGAAAGCCAGGGCATTTTACGTGCTCCTTTTTTTGGGATACCACCACTGAAAATTAAATAACCATGTCATCAACATAGCTGAACTGGTGTGAGCAGATTGTCCCGGCAAGTTCAAAAAATGCCTTTGCTGCAGACGATAAGTACGCGTCTTTGTTGTACGCTATTACATGTTCTCTTTTTGCATCAACATCATCAAGACGATAGTAAGCTGATCTCCATTTGGCAGGAGTATTTCTCTGCTGAGTTGCCGTGATGAATCCGATACCGACTCCTCCGGTGATAAAAGACTGTATGGTGTTGCTGCTCCTGCTCTCGAAAACAATTTTTGGTTCAAATCCTGCCGTTTTAAAAAAATCATCAGTTATCGCGCGAAACCGGTGTCCTTTTTTCATGAGGACAAATTCATCGTCTTTGAACCATGACAGGCTGACTGAACCGAACCGTCCGGGGAATGCCGGGGCTTTTTCCCTAACCGGGTGCTCCCGGGGCGTCGCCAGCAGAATTTCCTCGAAGAACAAGTGCTCGAACTGAAGGTCTTCTGATATGGTTGGCGCCGTGAAGATTGCGAGGTCAAGTTTGCCGGTCATGAGTTTCTGTTCAAGGACCGTGGAAAAATCTTCAACAATACTGAGCTTGATGTTGGGATATTGCTTTCGAAACTCAAGAAGCATATTCGAGAAATACAGCTGCCCGTTGTACTGAGAAATTCCGAGGACGATCTCTCCTTCACGAACCTGTTGAATGTCCTCCATTTTTTTCTTTATTTGTTCACTGAGCATCAGAATTTTTCTAGCATCCTCCACGAAAAGTTCTCCGGCCCGGGTGAGGGATGTTTCGGTACTCCTTCGGATGAAGAGTTTTGCTCCGAGTTCCTCTTCAAGTTTTTGAATGGCCTGGCTCAGGGCAGGCTGGCTTATATACAGTTTTTTTGCCGATTTGGAGAAGCTCCCTGTTTCGGCGATGCTCAGAACATACTCGATGTTTCGAAGCTGCATTTTTATCTCTCCTTTTTTCTCATTCTGGCGCTGCGGCAGCATTGGAAATATTTATATGGGGCATTGGATATGTAAATTTTACATCTTCTTGGGAAAGGGTAAAATGAAGTTCATACAGCCTTCATAAGGATTTCCCTGCCGTTACCATAAAAGAGCACCTTCTTTACCGGCAATTTTCCCGAAGCCAAACCGGTACCGGAGCAGAAAGTGAAAAATAATTCATGAGCCCGTTTTTTTCACGTAATCGCTGATTATTCAATAACGCATGAATTCAAAAAAACACGGAGGAGCGAGGTGCTTTTATGGAACAGGTACACAAATATATAGATGACACTTTCGGGCAATATCTGGAAACAATAAAGTCTTTTCTAAGACAGCCTTCAATAAGTGCAAGCGGTGAAGGGGTGAGGGAATGTGCCGCCCTGCTGAAGGATATTATGACAGAAAGCGGAATCCGGACGGAAATTTTCGAGACGGACGGAAATCCGATGGTATACGGTGAAATCCTCTCAAAAAACAAAAACGCGAAAACAGTGCTTTTCTATGGACATTACGATGTCCAGCCCCCAGACCCCCTGAATTTATGGGATTCCCCTCCTTTTGAACCTGTTGTCCGCGAGGAGAAACTGTTCGCCAGAGGGGTTGCAGACAATAAGGGACAGATGATCTCCCATATCCTCGCCGCCCACGCTTTCAAATCCACGGGAACGGATATCCCCTGCAGCGTGAAATTTGTTTTCGAGGGTGAAGAAGAATCCGGAAGCACGAATATTCCACTTTTCGTGAAAAATCACAAAGACCTTCTGGCCTGCGATATAGTCCTCCCTGTCGACGGATCACTGCTTCCCGGCAATGTTTTAAACGTCAGGCTGGGATGCAGGGGCGTCGTGAATTTTGAAATCGAGATTCAGACAGCGGCTTTTGACTGCCACTCGGGACGGGGCGGTGGAGCTGTGCCGAATGCGGGGTGGGAGCTTGTGAATCTTCTGCGTACAATGAAAAATGAAAAAGGAGAAATCCTAATCGAGGGTTTTATGGACGATGTGCGGGAACCTTCTGAATTCGACCTGTCAGTCATAGACAGCCTTCCCTTTGACCCGAAAGAAACGGCTGCAATTTATGGTCTTGACTCTCTGAATATGAACAGGAGGGAGTTCTTTACCGCTCTCAATCTTTCGCCCACTCTGTCGATCAATGGAATCACCTGCGGATACCAGGGGGGTGGGTCAAAGACGGTAAATCCATCAAAGGCCTCGGTAAAGATGGATGCGCGGCTGGTTGTGGATCAGAACCCTGAAGACATAATGGAAAAAATAAAAAGGCATATTCTGAAGCATGTCCCCGGAGCACGGGTAAAAGTTCATGGATTTATGAACCCTTCAAAATCTGACGGAGATCTTCCTGTCTGCCGGAAAGTTATCGGCTCTCTCAGGAAAATTTACACGAATGGAGTGATCCTTTCGCTCGGAAGCGGAGGCAGCCTGCCTAACTATGTATGGACCGATATCCTTGGGGTGCCTGCTCTCGGAATTCCCTATGCGAACGAAGACAGCAAAAATCATGCACCGAACGAGAATATGTCATTGGATCTGCTGAAAAAAGGCATTCACGCCTCTGCCCAGATTATGTTTGATTTTGAATAGAATCCGTGTTTCAGGTTTTCTGAGCGCGTGTTTGGGGAAGACAACCCCTTTTAAATCCGGATCACAAGGAGGAAGAAACTGATGAGAAACAAGGCGCGTTTTGGAGCAATGTGTGCTGTGGTGCTGGTTCTCGGGATTATTGCCGGTTTTGGCGGGTACCTGGAGGCCTCGGAGAAAGTAGTGAGCGCAAAAGATTCCCTGCTTTGGGGAACAAATGCGGAGCCGGCATCTCTTGACCCTGCCAAGAGCAAGGACACGGTCACTCACATGATGATGTACCAGATTTACGATGCGCTCGTGAAAGAAGATCCAAAGGATTACAACAAGCTCGTTCCCGGTCTTGCTGAGAGGTGGGAATTCAACGCGGACAGCACAGAGGTCACTTTCCACCTCAGAAAAGGGGTCAAGTTCCACAACGGCGATGAAATGACCGCCGATGATGTGTTTTTCTCCCTGCAGCGTTCCCTTGATTCCAGCTATTCGAGCGGAATAAGCGGCGCCATCGATCATTTCGAGAAAGCGGGCGATATGGCTGTAAAGTGTGTTCTTAAGTATCCCTACAGCCCCATTCTCGACGTCATGACCAACATGACCTACGGCATCGCAAGCAAGAGGGCCGTACAGGAAGCCGAGACGAAAGGTATTGACTTCGCACGTAACCCATGTGGTACCGGCGCCTATAAAATGAAGGAGTGGAAAAGCGGAGACTCTCTTGTCCTTGATCGTTTCGATGATTATTACGGTGGCCCGGCCTACATCAAGAACCTTACGTATAAGCTTGTTCCCGATGCTTCCTCGGGGGCGATCGCTCTCGAGGACGGAACCCTTGATGTTTATTATATCGTAGCTGCGGCCGACTACGACTATCTGAAGGGGCTTGACCATATTGCATACGTGGAATGCCCCGGTGTAGGGCTTCACCATATTACATTCAATGTGACCAAAGGAATTTTTGCTGATAAAAGAATACGCCAGGCAGTCGCCTACGCGCTGAACCGGGATGATGTTGTAATCGGAGGAGCCGAAGGATACGCCAAGGTTGCGAATTGCCTCGTTCCCACGTCGGTTTTCGGATATCTCAACGATTTTGATTGGTACAAACAGGATCTCGTGAAGGCAAAGGCACTTCTCGCCGAAGCCGGTTATCCCAACGGCTTTGACGTAGTGTTCAGCATGCAGGGGTCCGCGACGTACATGAAGCCTGCCGAAGTAGTCCAGGATCAGCTCAGGAAAATAGGGATCAACGTGTCTTTCGACAAGATGGAGCGGGCTGCCTACCTTGAAGATGTGGGAGGAAAAAGAAACTTCCTTGCAAGTCTCAGGATGATCAACGCCACCGTCCGCGATGCGGACAGCCCTCTGACACGACGGTTCCACAGCAGCATGCTGGGCGGCGGAAACAACTATTCGGGCTATTCGAACCCCGAGGCAGACGCCCTGATTGAAAAAGCCAGAATGGTCTCCAATGAGGAAGAAAGGCTTCAGTTGTACAGAAAACTCTATGAAATCCTCAGGGAAGACGTCCCACTCATTCCCATATATACGGATACCATCCACATGTTCTTCAATGCGAAGCTGAAGAATTTTTATCCTCATCCTGTCTACAGATTTGCGGTTCATGACATGTATTTTGAGAAATAAATCTTTTTCATGATCTGTCGGCCGGCTGCGGAAATACCAATTCCGCAGCCGGTTCAATGTAAAGGGGGGTAATGATGCTCAAATATATTGGAAAACGGCTCCTTATGATAATTCCCGTCATCCTGGGAGTCACGTTTCTCATTTTTACCGTTATGAATCTGACGCCAGGGGATCCGGCAATTATGATCCTCGGTGAAGGTGCAACTCCGGAACAGTATTCGGCATTACGGGAAGAAATGGGGCTTAACGACCCTTTTTTCGTGAGGTATTTCCGATATGTCACCGATGCCCTGCAGGGAGATTTCGGACGATCGTACAGAACCAACATTCCAGTTTTCCAGGAGATAGCAACGCGGATGCCCTATACGCTGAATCTTGCGATAACGAGTACGCTTATCGCAATTATAATAGGTATTCCCATAGGGGTTCTGTCGGCGGTTAAACAATACACGATCACCGACAACGTGGCCCTGGGAACCTCTCTTCTGCTGACCTCAATGCCCGCATTCTGGTTCGCCATGATGCTGATTCTGCTCTTTTCACTGAAACTGCGCGTTCTTCCGTCACTTGGCGCCGATTCGTGGCGCCACTTCATACTTCCCGCCATAGCAACTTCGGCAAACACCCTGGCTTCATTGATCCGCATGACACGTTCCACCATGCTGGAAGTGATCCGCCAGGATTATATACGAACGGCGAGGGCCAAGGGGGCGAAAGAAAGCAGGGTCATTTTCGGCCACGCCCTGAGAAATGCCCTGCTTCCCGTAGTAACCATTATCGGGGTAAATTTTGGCATAGCGCTGGGAGGGACCATCGTGGTCGAGCAGGTTTTTGCGCTTCCGGGGCTTGGACAGCTCATGATCAATGCCATACGTTCCAAAGATACTCCCATGGTGATAGCAGCGGTTTTGTTCGCAGCCATAATCGCCAGCGTAATCAACCTTATCGTGGATATCGTATATGCCTACATTGACCCCCGCCTCAAGTCAAAGTATGTAACAGTGAAAGTAAGGAAGGCGACGACATGACAAACGGAAATGCAGCGCCGGGAGCAAACGGATTTGCAGGGAGCACTCAGATTCTCGCATCTGCGCGGATACATCAGTACAAAAAGAAAAGCCAGGTAAAGACCATATGGCTTCGCCTGAAAAAAAACAGGCTTGCCATGTTCGGCCTTGTGGTTTTCATGATTATGATGGGCGTGGTTTTGAGCGCAGACCTGTATATGAGCTATGAGGATCAGGCGATTTCCCAGAACCTGTCACAGAGATTCCGGCCTCCTTCGGAGGAGCATCTTCTTGGTACAGACCAGTTCGGAAGGGATCTTCTGGCCAGGGTAGTTTACGGGGGGCGCATTTCCCTTTTTGTCGGGCTGGCTACCATATGCGTTTCGCTGACTGCAGGCTCTGTAATCGGTGCATCCGCAGCCTATTATGGGGGGAAAACGGACAATATTCTCATGAGGATTATGGATGTTTTCCTCGCCGTCCCCAACATGCTGATGGCGATAACCCTTGTTGCCGCTCTCGGAACCAGCATCTTCAATCTCATCCTCGCCATGGGAATATCCCAGACGCCACGGATGTCACGTATTGTCCGCTCGTCAGTCCTGAGCATCATCGGGCAGGATTACATCGAAGCTGCCAGGGCATGCGGCACAAGCGATGCCCGGATTATTTTCAGGCATATTCTGCCGAACGCCATGGGACCAATACTCGTGCAGGTAACGCAGACGGTTGCCAGGTCTGTTATCACTATAGCTTCCCTGAGTTTTATAGGTTTAGGGATTTCCGAGCCTACCCCGGAATGGGGTTCCATGCTTTCCGAGGCGAAAGGGCAATTGAGATATCACCCCTTCCTGGCGGTTGCACCAGGCGTCGCTATTGTCATGTCGGTCATGTCTCTCACTCTTCTGGGAGATGGACTTCGGGATGCCATGGATCCAAGGCTCAAGAACTGATGTTTCCGGGAGATGAAAAATGACTGAAAAACTTTTGGAAATCAGAGATCTCCACGTAATGTACAGAACCGATGACGATAACATATTCGCCCTGAACGGGGTTAACCTGTCCGTTGAGAAAGGCAAAACAATAGGGCTCGTGGGTGAAACAGGGGCAGGAAAGACAACCACCGCGTTAAGCATAATGCGGCTGCTGCCTGATAAAGTCGGCATAATTCGACAGGGAGAGATTTTCCTGGAAGGAAGAAACCTGAGAGATCTCTCTGAGGCTGACATGCGGCTGCTTCGCGGAAACAATGTCTCCATGATTTTTCAGGACCCCATGACCAGCCTCAACCCGACTCACACAGTCGGGGAGCAGATCGGGGAGGTCGTAAAACTGCACTATCCTGAACTCAGGAGTGACGCCGTGGAAGCAAAAGTTGATGAAATGATGGAAATGGTTGGGATCCCGGCAGAGAGAAAAACCGAATACCCCCACCAGTTCTCAGGCGGAATGAAACAGAGGATTGTCATCGCCATAGCTCTTGCCTGCAACCCGAAGCTGCTGCTTGCCGATGAACCTACAACCGCTCTTGATGTCACTATCCAGGCGCAGGTGCTGAAGATGATGAATGAACTGAAGGAAAAATTCAACACCTCCATGATCCTGATCACCCACGACCTGGGCGTGGTTGCGCAGATCTGCGACTGGGTGGGCATAATGTACGCCGGGGAGGTAATTGAACACGGGACGGTGGAGGATATTTTTGAAGGTGAACGGCATCATCCGTACACTATAGGGCTCTTCGGATCCATTCCGGACATGACAAAGAAGACAGAGAGACTCAACCCGATTGAGGGGCTGATGCCCGATCCCTCTTCTGTTCCGCCGGGCTGCAGGTTCTCGGAGCGCTGCCCCCATCGAATGGATATATGTTCGACTGACTCTCCTGAAGTAATCATTCGGGGCACTCATCAGATCAAATGCCATCTTTTTTCTGAACCCCGTGAAGGCGTCTGTCTGGCCGAAGAAAAGCTGGTGAAGGGAGCGGCGTCATGATGAACAGCCCCTTGATTGAGACAAAAAATCTAAAAAAGTATTTTCATACTGCCAGAGGGCCCCTTCATGCTGTTGATGATATCGATGTTGCCATCAACAAGGGGGAAACACTCGGCATGGTAGGGGAATCGGGATGCGGAAAATCAACCTTCGGAAGGCTCCTGCTAAGGCTCATTGAGCCGACGGGAGGTAAAGTGCTCTTCAAGGGAGAAAATATCCTGGAGTACGGACAGAAGAAAATGAAAGATCTGCGGAAAGAGATGCAGATCATTTTCCAGGATCCATTTTCCTCTCTGAATCCAAGAATGACAGTAAGCGAAATCATTGCAGAGCCAATCAGGGTGGCAGGCATGATCAGGAAGGAGAATGACCTTCTTGAAAGGGTATTTGAGCTCATGAGCATCGTGGGTCTCGCGGAGAGGTTTGTAAACACCTATCCCCACGAACTCGACGGTGGGAGAAGGCAGCGTATAGGTGTTGCACGCGCCCTAGCCCTTAATCCGGAATTTATCGTTTGCGATGAACCTGTATCGGCACTTGATGTTTCCATTCAGGCCCAGATCCTCAATCTCATGATGGACCTTCAGGCAAGCATGGGACTGACATACCTGTTCATAACCCATGACCTCAGCGTCGTGAAGCACATAAGCGACAATATCGCGGTCATGTACCTCGGGCAGTGTGTTGAACTGGCACCGACCGACGATCTTTTTGAGAACCCGGCACACCCATATACAAAGGCGCTGCTTGCGTCAATTCCTGTTCCTTCTCTTAAACACAGAAAAAAACTCGACGTAATCCAGGGGGAAGTAACGAGCCCGATCAATCCCAAGCCGGGATGCAGATTTGCACCGCGTTGCCCCAGGACAATGCCTGAGTGCCTGGATAGTGTCCCCGGGTTGAAGGAGATCAGCCCAGGCCATTTTGTCTCATGCGTGTTATTCCGGTGAATGTTTCGGAAGAAGTCCGCGGACAGGAGAAAAATGCATGAGATCTTTCCAGGTTATTGATATCAGGGCATCGACCCCTTACGAGAGCGGGATTCAATACGGAAGGAAAGCGGAGAAAAAAATACGGGCAGGATTGGCGGATTACCGCCTGCTTTTCTCTGAAACTAGCACCCTGAGCTGGGAGACAATAAGGCAAAGAGCCCTCTCCTACACTTCCCTGCTTGAAAATACATACCCGGAACTTCTGGAAGAAGTTAGGGGGATAGCCGAAGGTTCAGGTGTAGGGCTCGACGAAATTATGCTTTTGAACTGCAGGTATGAAATAACGAAATTTCCCCGTCCCAACGAGTGCACCTCTTTTGCCATCCTCCCGGAAGCGGGTGAAGGCGGAAAAACGTACATAGGACAGAATTGGGACTATCGGGCTGGGATTCTGGAGAATGTGGTGGTATTGAGACTGGAGGAACCTGACGGAACCCGGATCATAGGCCTTGCTGAAGCCGGGCAGGTGATTCGGAACGGTTTCAACAGCCACGGCATTGGCCTGTGCGCAAACAATCTTCAGTCAGTTGATGACAGCATGGGAACCGGGATACCTGTTACCTTTCTCAGACGAAAAGTCCTTTCATGTGATTCCTTCCTTCAGGTGAAGACACTGATAAAAGATGTGAAAAGGAGTGTCTCCTGTAATTTTATGGTTGCCTCTGCCGGAGGTTTTGCTCTTGATCTCGAGGCACACCCCGGAGGCGCCGACATTCTGGAACCCTTGAACGGTATTCTGACCCATGCAAATCATTTTGTCCGGTATCCGGAAAGAAACGCTCTCGAGACAAGCCCAAGAGGAGAACGCCTCAGGGTTCTTCTTGAAAAACGTGCAGGGCATATTGATGTTCCTTGGATAAAGCAATGCCTGGGAGACCATGAAAATTACCCGAAAGCGATCTGCCGCCACCCCTCGGATGTTTTGCTTCCGCTTAGAAGGCGGAGCATTACTGTGGCATCCGTCATCTACGATTTGGAGAGCGGTGCCGCGCACATTTGCGCAGGGCCTCCCTGCGAGGGTGAATTTTTCGTGACGCAGATCTGAATGTGCTGCACTGAAGCGGGTACGTGATGGGCGCTCTTCCTGAGGTGATTCCCGGTTCGCGGTTATTTTGAGTGCTGCCCGTATCATGCCCTTGAGATTTCAGGCGGGTGAGGAGTGTGCATTGAGAAAATGAATATTGCCGAAAAGATTCTTTCCGCCCATCTTGCAAGGGGAACCATGGTTCCCGGGGAGGAGATAGGGATACGGATAGATCAGACCCTAACCCATGACGTCACCGGAACGATGGCGTACCTTGGCTTTGAACGCCTTGAGATACCAAGGGTCCGAACGGAGATTTCGGTGAGCTACATCGACCACAATCTCCTCCAGGGAGACTTCAGAAACATGGACGACCACAAGTATCTTCAGTCCGTCGCCAGGAAATACGGCATCCATCTGTCGCGGGCAGGAAACGGAATTTGCCATACCGTGCACTTCCACAGGTTCGGCGTTCCCGGGAAAACCCTTCTGGGCTCGGACAGCCATACTCCCACAGGCGGCGCGATCGGTATGCTCTGTTTCGGCGCAGGAGGACTTGATGTAGCCATGGCCATGGCCGGTGAGCCTTTCTGTATAAAGATGCCGCAAATAGTGAATGTCTCCCTTAAAGGAAGGAGAAAGCCCGGCGTCTCGGCCAAAGATATAATCCTGGAGATTCTGAGGCGTATTTCGGTGAAGGGCGGTACGGAAAAGATTCTCGAGTACTCCGGCCCCGGGCTCGATGATCTCGATATCTCCGAGCGTTCCACCATCGCCTGCATGGGGGCCGAAACAGGAGCGACGACGTCCATCTTCCCGAGCGACGAAAGAACGCGGGATTTTTTACGCTCTCAGAAAAGAGAAGGAATGTGGAGTGAGATAAAGGCTGATCCTGGAGCTCAATACGCTGATCTCATCCAGATAGACCTGGGTGAACTGGATCCTCTTATAGCCTGTCCCGACATGCCTGATAACGTTGTAAAAGTACGCGATCTGCCCCGCACGAAAGTAGACCAGGTTTTCATCGGAAGCTGCACGAATGCCTCCTATGCTGATCTTGCCAAGGCGGCTCTCATTCTCGACGGCAGAATGGTTCATCCTGACGTCAGCCTGAGTGTTTCCGCGGGAACACGGCAGATTCTGGAGATGCTCATCCGGGACGGCTACATGCAGAAACTCGTGTCTTCCGGCGCACGGGTCCAGGAGTGCGGCTGCGGAGCATGCGTCGGTATCGGCCAGGCTCCCAATTCCGGAGGTGTTTCTGTCAGAACATCCAACAGGAACTTCAAGGGACGCAGCGGGACCTTCGATGCACAGGTCTACATCGCTGGCCCCGAGGTGGCTGCAGCGACGGCCGTGGCAGGGTATATAACCGGTACCGACGGGCTGATCGATCCCCCCCTTCTTTCCGGAATAACCGAACCTGCGGACTTTACGGTGGATGACCGAATGATTCTTTATCCGGAGGAGGGTACTTCGGCCGTTGAAATTTATAGAGGGCCAAACATCAAACCCATGCCTTTAAATGATCCGTTGCCGGAGAGCATTCGTGCGGAAGTGGTCATAACTCTTGGTGACAACGTAACAACAGACGATATTCTGCCGGCGGGAGCAGAATTCTCATCCCTGCGCTCAAATGTTCCGGCCATTTCCAAGATAGTGTTCGGAAGAATTGATCCCGGTTTTCAGGAACGAATAATGAAGGCGGGGCGGGGGATAGTTGTGGCGGGGGGGAACTATGGGCAGGGATCCAGCCGTGAACACGCTGCCCTTGCGCCCATGTATCTCGGTATCAAGGCAGTTGTTGCAAAATCAATTGCCCGTATTCACAAGGCAAACCTTGTAAATTACGGTGTCCTTCCCCTTCTTTTCAGGAACCCTGAGGACCGGGAAAGGATCGGGCAGGGAGATGTACTCCTGTTAGCTGATGTGAGAAATCAGATCTCGACGGGGAAAGTTTCTTTGATAAATGAAACCGGAGGGTTTCAAATTGATACTTTCGTGGATCTTTCCGGGCGGGAAATAGAAATTCTCCTTGCAGGCGGTCAGCTTTCCTACGCAAAAAACGGAAAGGATCACGGTATGTAGATAGTGCGAAAAAAAATTCAGGCTTCGCCTCTGCCCGATACAGGAGAATAAAAAACTACCGGCAGGAATAAAGAGTCTCGAAATAGAGTGCCACAAGGCAATAAAGGCCATGGAAGAAAAGAAGGTGCAGACTGGCTGCATCTGAAGCATAAAAGACCCCGGGAAGGGATCCTGCTTTTTTGATCCTGTCACTTGGGACCGGGTCATTTTTTCAGGACTTCTAAAATTACCAGCAAAGAAAGGGGCAGGCGAATGAGGACGTTTCAGCTTGTTGAAATAGAAGGGAAAACACCTTATGAAAGGGGTGTCGAATACGGTGCCCAGGCGAAAGAAAAAATACAGTCAGGCATAGAGGGATACAAACTGTTTTTCGGGCAGACCAGCAAAATCAACTGGGACGGGATAAGAAGATACGCAGCCTCTTATGTCCCTCTCATTCAGAAAGAAATGCCGGAAATCCTTGCCGAAGCTCAGGGTATAGCCGCCGGGGCAAACGTTCATTTTGAAGATCTCATGGTGCTCAACACAAGGTATGAATTGACCAAGTTTCCCCAGGAAAAAGAGTGCACCACGTGTGCAGTTCTTCCGGAAGCTTCTGAAGGAGGAAAAACTCTCCTTGTAAAAAACTGGGATTATCGTGCAGGAATTCTGGACAACATCGTGATCCTGCATATAAAGGAGCCGGACGGTGCGCAGATAATCGGAATTACCGAGGCCGGACAGCTCATCAGGGAAGGCTTCAACTCTTACGGGATCGGATTATGCAACAACTCCCTTCAATCTGTCCACGATTCCCGGGGTGAAGGTATTCCCGTCACGTTTCTGAGAAGAAAAATATTCACCTGCAAAACCTTTGATGAAGCGAAGAAACTTTTGCTGACGACAAAACGAAGCGTTTCAAACAACATGATGCTTGCCTCCAAAGATGGAAAGGCGGTAAACATCGAGGCGTATCCCGGCGGGTGCGATGTCCTGGAGCCAACAGAAGGCATTCTTGCCCATGCAAATCATTTCGTGGTTCATCCCCGGCTCAATGCCCTGGAAGACAGTCCGAGAGGAGAAAGACTGGCGTCGCTTTTGAGAAAAAAACACGGTTCCGTAACCGTTGATTATATAAAGAAGTGCATGAGCGACCATGAAAATTACCCGAAAGCCATTTGCAGGCATCCTTCCGATGTCGCAATCCCCCTTGCCCGCAGGGGCATGACAGTTGCAGGCATGATTATTGATTTCTGCGGGGCCTCCGTGCACATCTGCGCAGGCCCCCCGTGCGAGGGAGAGTATTTGGAGTTTCTTATGAATTGAGAAGTAAAAATAGACAAAAGGAGCACTGGCTTGAAAAAACGGTCATGCTCCTTTTTTGAGAAATTCCTATTTCCCCGTTTTCATGGTTCGCCCCCTTCAAAATTCAGGTCCCGGTCCTTCAGCCACGCCTGCAGGTAAACCTCCCGGGACAATGAACAGAAGTTCATCGTCATTATGCCGGAAAGATGTACAATAGAATGGCCTGGTTTCGGAAAGGTATCCTATTGAGCGCGGAGGTCCCTCTTAATGAATGTTTCAATGAAGAAACTGGCGTGGCTGTTCTGCGCCCTGCTGATCCTGCTTTCGACTGCCTTCCCGTCCTCTGCCGAACCCGGAGAGCATCTGCAGTCCGTTTTGTTCGAGGGCATTGAGGTGAGCTACCTGGATGAAGGAGGAAAGGATGCCCTGCCGGTGGTCTTTATCCATGGCTGGGCCTGCAGCGGGGATTTCTGGCGATTCCAGGTTTCCGCACTGCGGGAGCGTTTTCGTGTGATCGCCGTAGACCTTCCCGGGTTCGGCGAGAGCGGAAAACCCCATGACAGGCCGTACAGCCTGCAGTTCTTTGCCCGTGCCGTGAAGGCGGTGGTTGACCACGCAGGCGCAAAGCGGCCGGTGCTTGCGGGCCACAGCATGGGATACGGGGTCGCCGTTCAGTTCCTCGCCGACTATCCCGGTGAGGCCCGGGGCGTCTGCAACGTAGACGGTGCATTTTTCTGGCTTCTCGACGATCCCGGGGCGGTCCCGCCCTGGGAGGCGGAGATGAAGGGGCTTTCCGATGGCCTGGCGGGCCCTGACCGGGAGAAACTCGTCCTCTGGTTCATCAATGCCACCTTCTACGGCAGGACCCCCGAAAACCTGAGGGAAGAAATTATCCGCGTCATGACATCGGCGGACGAATACGCGGCGAACAGTTCCATGGCAGAATTCATCCGGAGGGAGAACTGGGTGAGCCGGCGCTTTGACGTGCCCTCCCTGGCGGTGTACTCCAAAATCCCCGAGCTTCCGGCGGAGACGCAGCAGAAACTTCGGGAAACATTCTCGGACCTGACCTACGTGGAATGGACCGACACGGGCCATTTCCTCATGATGGAGCAGCCCCGGCGGTTCAACGAACTGCTTGTGACATTCCTCGAAAGGTTCGGAAAATGAACGGCAGGGAGCAACCAGGCCGTCCATGGGCAGCATCGGAAAAAAATATCGTGTTTCTCGGGCCCTCGGGAAGCGGCAAGTCCGAGATCGCCCTGAACCTCGCCATCCGGGTCGCCGGTGAAGGGGGAATGTCGGTCCACTTTTTCGACATGGACCAGACAAAGCCCCTCTTCCGCTCCAGGTGGGCACGGGAAGCGGTGGAGCGGAGCGGGGCGGTCTTCCATTCAGGCCTGGAGTTTCTCGACTCTCCTGTTCTGCCGGACGGCGTTGCCGAATGCCTCCGGAACGAAAACATCCGCTGCGTGCTCGACATGGGGGGTAGCGCGAACGGAGCCCGATCCCTCGGCCAGTGCGTTTCCGGCGAAGATCGGAAAACCCGGGCTCTGTACGTGGTCAACATGTACCGCCCCTTCTCAGATGAAGAGAGCTTTCTCGAGGACCTCTCCGCCATTACCGCGGCTGCGCGCCTTCCATTTCCTTGTATCGTCAGTAATCCCAACCTGGGAGAAAATACGTCCATGGCAGACGTAAAAGAGGGTCACGCCCGCCTGATGGAGATCCTGGAACAAAACGGGCTTCCTCTTGCTTTTCTTGCTGTCCGGAATCCCCTCCTGGAGGCGGCGTTGGAGTGGGCTGACTGTCATGTGGAGGGACTTGATCTCCGCCTGGGGCCGGGAAGGGGACCGCTGAAATGAAAATTATAGTGGACCCGGAAAAATGCAGGGGATGCGGGTTGTGCATGGATGTCTGCAAAAGGGGAGTGATGGAGTTCAGGGAGGATACGACCTCCTGCGGCTGCCGGACGGTGGCTGTTGTTCATCCCGAGAAGTGTGTTCTGTGCGGACTTTGTGTTGCTGTATGCCCTGTGCACGGCATTACCATAAAGAATGACGGAAAGCGCGGAGTCCGTACCTGATCCCGCGGGAAAGGAAGGGGAGCATGGATCGAAAATTTCTGAAAGGAAACGAGGCGGTTGCGGAAGCTGCAATCCTGGCGGGATGCCGTTTTTTTGCCGGATACCCCATTACGCCCCAGAACGAGATACCGGAGTACATGTCCCGGAGGATGCCCGCCGTGGGGGGCGTCTTCCTGCAGGGGGAGAGTGAGACGGCCTCCGTCTGCATGGTGTACGGGGCAGCATCCATGGGGACCCTTGCAATGACCTCCTCCTCGGGGCCGGGGATCAGCCTGAAGGCCGAGGGGATCTCCACCCTGGCCGGAGCCTGCCTTCCGGCGGTGATCGTGAACGTCATGCGGGGAGGTCCGGGGCTAGGGGCCATCCAGGCCGCCCAGTCGGATTACCTCCACGCCACCAAGGCACTGGGGCACGGCGGTTTCCGGGTGATCGTCCTGGCTCCTTCCACTGTGCAGGAGGCCATCGACCTCACCTATAAGGCCTTCGACCTTGCGGTGCAGTACCGGAACCCGGTTATGGTCCTCATGGACGGCTGGATCGGCTCCATGATGGAGCCGGTGACCCTTCCGGAGGCGAAGGATCCGGTGAAATTCTCCTACACCGGGTGGGGGGCGAAGTACTTCAATCCCTCGGGTGTCGGCGTGAACGTGGTGACCTCCTGTCTTCTGGAGCCGGAGTACCAGGAGCTTCTGAATATCCGGGCCGGGGAAATGTACGCGGAGTGGAAGAAAAAGGAAGTCCTCGCAGAGGAGTACCTTCTGGATGACGCCGAATACGTGATCGTGGCCTACGGCACAGCCGCACGGGCTGCCCGGACGGCCATCGGGGAGCTCCGCGGAAAAGGCATACGGGCGGGCATGATCCGCCCTGTTTCTCTCTACCCCTTCCCCGTCGAACCCCTGAAGAGGCTCGACAGGAACAGGGTGAAGTTCCTGGTGGACACGGAGATGACCCTGCCCGTCCAGATGATGGACGACATCCGCCTGGCCGTGGCGGATGCCTTCCCGGTCTACTCATGCGGCCGGTCCGGAGGGGTCATCCTCACCAACGAGGAGATCGTCGAAGCAGTGGAAAAGGCCATTGCGAAGGAGGTGCGCTGATCATGAAGAAAATTTACGAGCGGCCGAAGTCCCTTACTGACAGGGGGCTGGCCTTCTGCCCCGGGTGCCTCCATGGTGTTGCTACCCGCCTTATCGCGGAACTGCTGGACGAGATGGAGCAGCGGACGAACGCCGTGGCCGTACTGGCCGTTGGGTGCGGCACCCTCGGCATGTTCCACTTCAACACCGACGTGGTCGTTTCTCCTCACGGGCGGACTCCTGCAGTTGCAACGGGAGCGAAGCGTGCGGCGCCCGGGAAGCTCGTGTTCTCCTACCAGGGCGACGGTGACCTCGCCGCCATCGGCATGGCGGAGATCATGCACGCCGCCAACAGGGGTGAGAACTTCACCGTCGTCTTCATCAACAACAGCACCTATGGCATGACGGGAGGGCAGATGGCTCCCACGACCCTCGTGGGTCAGAAGGCCACAACAGCCCCCGAAGGGAGGAACCCTGCCGAGGCGGGGTACCCCATGAAGATGTGCGAGATCCTCACCCAGCTCGAGGCGCCGAAGTACATCGCCCGGTTCGCCCTTGACTGTCCCGCCAATATTCTGAAGGCAAAGAAGGGGATCCGGAAGGCCTTCGAGATGCAGATGGCCGGGAAGGGCTTCACCTTTGTGGAGCTGCTTTCAAACTGCCCGACGAACTGGGGGATGCCTGCCCTGGAGTGCCTTGACTGGATGCGGGAGAACACCATGAAGGTATTTCCCCTGGGCGTTTTCCGGGACGGGGAGGCATGATCATGGAGAAGAAAATCACCGTGGCGGGTTTCGGCGGACAGGGCGTCATGGTCATCGGCCAGATGCTCGGATACGCCTCATGCAAGGCGGGACGAAACGCCCTGTTTCTACCCAAGTACGGGCCGGAACAGAGGGGAGGAACGGCAAACTGTTCGGTAACCATATCGGACGGTGAGATCGGTGCTCCCGTGTCGAAATATGTGGACACCCTCATCGCCATGAACCAGCCCTCCCTTGAAAAGTTCCTCGGCTCCGTACGGCCCGGGGGGATCATTCTGCTCAACAGCTCCCTCTGCCGGTGGGAGGGGAAGCGGACGGACGTCCGGGTTGCGGAGATACCGGCGGACGCCATTGCCCTCGAGATCGGGTCGCCCAAGGTGGCCAACATTGTGGTTATCGGCGCCTACATCAAGCTGAGCGGAGCCCTGTCGGAACAGGAGATGCTGGACGCCATCGAGGAGAAGCTTGGAAAGCGGCCCGAGCTGCTCGAGATGAACAGGAAGGCCCTTCGGACGGGAATGGATCGGGTGACCCTGGGAGAGTAAGCCCGGAAGTCTGAGCATTTGCGGCCCTTCGGGGCCGCTTTTTTACGGGACGAGGAAGGGGGAACCGGGATTGTGCCGGGCGCGGTTCGCCTCCGCTGTCCGGAAGTCCCGGACGGCGTAACAGTAGAGGCACCCCGCCGTGCAGGTATCGTAGGCGCCTATATCAGTGCTTTCGCAGCATCCGCACAGTGGACGCTGGTTTTTGTCCTTCGCGACCTGCAGTGGGCGTCCTGCGAGCCGTTCCGCCAGGGATTTGTCGATGCAGGCGCCCCTGGGGACCCCCTCCCGGGTGAAATCTTCAGCCTCGCAACAGGTCCGGAGGGAAATTCCCTCTCCGGCTGCACTTTCGGCAAAGGAGCGGACCAGCCCATGCATGATTTCAGGCGACACTTCCCGGAAGCCCCTGCCCCGGTTCTTGCGGTAGAGGTCCACGAAGCTCAGGATGCACCGCTCCGTGCCGCCTTCCAGAAAGCGGCACATTCGGGCGAACTCTTCCATGTGCCGCCGGGCCGTGTATTCCTCAGAAACGATCACAGGGTCGTACCGCCAGATGACCCGGGAAGGGCCGATCCTTTCGGCCAGGGTCCGGAAAGCTGAAAGGATCTCTTCCTTCGGGGCGATTCCCGGCTCCATGTCCCGGCCGTAAGGAGTAACGGTCCACTGGAAATAATACGGATATCCTGCCTCGTCAAGCCTGTCGAGAAGTCCGAACAGGGGACGGGCGTCCTTCGTCCAGAAGACGAAACAGTCCACGTCAGAGGGTATGAGGGATATCCTTCTAACATGTGCCGGGTTCCTGGGATTCCGGACGAGAGCGAAACCGTCTCTCAGTCGCCGCTCGAACCAGGGAGCGTAAAATGCGGGTATGTCGGTCCTCCTGCTGACACTGATGATCATGAGCGTCTCCGGTTTAACGGCGGGGGACCTCCTCCGTTAAATGGGCCGCCTCCATCTCCAGGAGCCATGTCTTCAGTTCCAGTCCTCCGCCGTACCCCACGAGTTTTCCGTTCGCCCCGATGATCCGATGGCAGGGAATGAAGATGGCGATGGGATTCCGTGCATTGGCCATTCCCACGGCCCGGACCGCCTTCGGGTTTCCCGAGGCGATGGCGAGGTCCTTGTAGCTCGCAGTCTTCCCGTAGGGAACCTCCACGAGCTTTTCCCACACTTGCTTCATGAAAGGAGTTCCCTCGGCCTTCAGGGGAAGGTCGAACTTCTTCAGTTTTCCGGCCAGGTAGAGTTCGAGCTGCCGGAAGGCCTCCTTCACTACGGGAGGCTCCTTTTTTTCGAAACCGCCCAGTTCCGCCGTGTTTTTCGGCAGGTAGAGGTGAGTGATGGATTTCCCGTCGCTTCCTATTGCCATGGGTCCGACGATCGTCTTCCGCACGTACAGCATGATTTTTCTCCTCCTGTCGTTTCCCTTTTTTTGCACTGCCGGTCTATTGTGGCGCAAAGGCCGGAAAAAATCATCCCCGGTTTTTCCTGAATCCGCCAGGTCCTTTTGTTTTGTACAGGAAGCGGTATGGACAGGGAGGCGTCCCTGGTGTACAAAAGAACAAAATGACCGGAAAGGATCCGGACGATTATCGAAAAAATTCTCAAGGAGAATACATGAAACCTCTTTTTGATCTGCACACCCACACTATTGCCAGCGGTCATGCGTTCAGCACGCTGAAGGAGAATATCGAGGCGGCGGTCGGGCGGGGACTTTTAGCCCTCGGAATATCAGACCATTCTCCCGGAATGCCGGGGTCCGCCCACTCATTTTATTTCGGAAACTACAAGATCCTTCGAAAGACCCTTCTCGGTATCCGGATCATAAAGGGGATCGAGGCGAACATCACCGATTTTGCCGGAACCATCGATGTGGATGCGGAGATGGCGGGAAAGGTGGAATATGTTATTGCCAGCCTCCATCCGCCGTGCATTCCCTTCGGGACAAGGAGCGAGAATACTGCGGCACTGGCGGGGGCCATGGCGAATCCTTTCGTGAAGATCATCGGGCACCCTGACGACGACCGTTATCCGCTGGACTACGAAGAGCTCGTGATAGCGGCGAAGCGGGAGAATGTGGCCCTCGAGGTCAACAACTCCAGCTTCTGCCCAGGGTCGGGAAGGCAAAACGGTGTGAAAAACGCCCGGACCATGCTGCATTACTGCCGTCAGTTCGAAGTCCCCGTCATGCTGGGCAGCGATGCCCACATCTGGTACGACGTGGGAGAGATGGGCCGCTGCAGGGCCCTCCTCCGGGAGACGGATTTTCCCCCGGAACTGGTGCTCAACTACCGGATGGACGGGCTTGATTACGTTCTGAACAGGAAAGAGAAATCTGTAAACACCAGTGGAGGGAGTGTCCGGTAAAGCCAGCCCTGGGGATCAGTTCTGAAGGTACGGAGGTCACTTTGTTTCCTTGAGCCCCTGCAGAACGGCGCAGATTTCCCTCACTTCCTCCGCACTCAGGTTTTCGAAGTTTTCCAGGCGCCGGATGGCCAGCACGAGAAACTCGTTCTTCGGCTCTGCCTCCGGTTCAGGGGCGGGGCTCATGAAAAAAGAAGCGATCGTTCCCGTGAGGGTGCTGATGAAGCCAATTCCCACCAGCATGAGCAGTATTGCTACGACCCTCCCTCCTGCCGACGCGGGGGAGATGTCGCCGTAGCCTACTGTTGTTGCCGTAACCAATGCCCACCACAGGGCGTCATAGAACCCCATCTGTTCAAAATACCGGATTGCCACGGTCCCGATGAGAACAGTGCACACAGTAAAAAAGAGGACATACTGGAAATTATGCTGCCTCAGGAACCGCGAGGCGTACTGATGAGCCCTGCCGAAATAGGCGACAAGGCGGATAAGCCTCAGGACTCTCAGCGCCCGGGCCGAGCGGAACATCCTGAAAAGCCGCAGCGATCTCAGCCCCTTGAACAGTGCATCAAAGGGCAAAATCGCAATGAGTTCGATGATATGGGTCTTCACGTAGCGCCTTTTGTCCGCCGCCAGGTAAAACCGGGTGAAATAATCTCCGACGAAGAGAAGCCACACCGAGAGATCTATCCATTCGAGTACGGCCCCTTCGGACTCGGAGAGGTCCATCCTCTCCTGGGCGATTATCAGCCCCACAGATATGACGGCAAGGAAGACGAGAAAAAAATCGTACGTTCGTATGGCTTTTTCCCTGTTTTTTATCCGGAACATGAGTTCACCCTGTCCATTAACCTGAAGGCCGATTTTGGAGAACGGGGGAGCGGTATACCCCGGCTGCTTTTGAAAAGAATATACCAGGATAGCTCGGGAAACAACTGGCTTTCGGGGAAAATCCTGCAAAAAGTGGTGAGAAAAAGTGGAAAATTCTCTGCGGAAGATATATAAATAGAAACAAGGATTGCTTTAATTTCTATTCTGGAGGAGTTACCGGAATGAAAAAGTTATTATTTCTCTGCCTGCTCACCGCGGTGTTTCTTTTTCCCGTTTCTCCGTCAGCGGCTGGACCAATGGCGGAGAAAATGCGCCATCTTCTTAAGGACCTTCCTGGCTGGGAAGGCATGGAGCTTGTCCCCATAGTGACGCCCGATTCCGGGCAGGGAAGGGCCGCTGTTTTCACGAGGGAGTACCACCAGGGCAGGACCCTCGTTGTGCAGGCCCTCAAAAAACCGGGGAACCCCGGCGGGAATGATGACTTCGAGGAGACGGCAGTCGATATTTCGTCTGAACGCATGCGGCAGGGGACCATAGACGGAATGCGGTATGCGGAACTTGTTTACAGGGTTTCCCCCGAAAGATCAGTACCGGAAGCCACTCTCTATGTCTTTATGCCTCCCTACAGTCTTTCCGACAGTGCTCCCGAAATGATCGTGTTCACCCTGAATTCAATTTCGGGTGACGATGAACTCTTCCACCTTGCCCGCAGCTTCGACTGGAAGGCTATCCTGGGGGCTTTGGCAGAACTCTAAAAGATTGCACAACCGGAAAAAGAACGGGTTGTTCTCCCTGAAACGGGAAGTGATTTTTCTTCTCTTTTTCATGGAACGATATAAAAACTGCGGGAGTCCTGCCCGCAGTTTTTATATCGTTCCGGTCTCCCCAGTTCTGTCCATGGTAGACGTAGTTCCATCAGCCCTATATTCCTCCGCTTCAGGCTGATTCTATTGGACAATTAACCTTAAATTTTCAAGTTGATATGTTTATATGTTCGGTGTATGATTTCGACCTGGGAAATGCCTGATGTTATACAGGATACATTTTCATTCGGCCGTTCTGTGCGGCTTATTTCATTCAGGGAGGAAATCGACGTGGAATCATCAATCAAGGGAAGACTGCTGCGGTACTGGAAAGTGTACACCGGGGCCCTGGTCCTGGCCATCATCAGCGACATGATCGGCATCGTGAAGTTCGACATCGGCATCGGAACGCTGACCCTTTTCCCCATGGTCTTCGCGACAATTATCGGAGGGCTTTTCGGCCCGGATCTTCTGAAACTGTTCACCATGGAGGAATCTGGTGCTGCGGGAGCCATGGTCCTCGTCTGCCTCGCCCCGTTCATGGCGAAGATGGGTGTGGGGGCGGGGGCGAACCTTTCCAAACTGGTAGAGGTTGGCCCGGCGCTTCTGCTCCAGGAGTTCGGCAACCTTGGGACCATCATAATCTCCCTTCCCGTGGCGCTGCTGCTGGGCCTCAAGAGAGAAGCCATCGGGGCCTGCTACTCCATCAACAGGGATTCAAACCTTGGGCTTACCACTGACATTTACGGCCCTGATGCCCCCGAGACCAAGGGAACCTTTGCCGTGTACATTGTTGGGTCAGTGATCGGAACGGTGTTCATGAGCCTCCTGGCGAGCATTGTGGCATCGTGGAACATCTTCCATCCCCTGGCGCTCGGCATGGCTTCGGGCGTGGGCAGCGGGAGCATGATGACCGCCGCAGCGGGCACCCTGGCCACTATCTACCCGGACTACGCGGAGGTCATTCCGGTTCTCGGCGGCGCCAGCGATATGCTCACGGGCATCACGGGGATCTACATGGGGACGTTCATCGGGCTGCCCCTCACCACGTGGCTGTACAACATGCTCGAGCCGAAGATTGGAAGAATATTTGCCCGGAATACCATGGACAGCAAAGTAGGAGGAGAATCAGAATGAAAGCGAAAGCGGAGATCCGTTTTTTTGAACAGATGGGGCTCCTGGCCTTTGCCGGGACGATCATGATCCTCACCAACATGATCGGCTTCAAATATACGCTGATCCAGTCCCTTCAGGGATATGCCGTTCTCGGGAGCATCGCCCTCGCCGGAGTGACCATCAGCCGGTTCATGAGCCGCTTCATCAAGCTCCCCACCATGATGTACGTCTCTCTTGCCGGGCTCCTGCTCGCCTGCCCGGCTTCCCCCGTAAAGGAGCATATCATCGCCTGGGCGAACAACTTCGCGTTCCTTGCCCCTGCAACAGCTTTGGGAGCTTTCGCGGGCATTTCGCTGGGAAAGGACATGAAAAATTTCGGCAGGATGGGTGTCAAGCTGATCGCCATCACCGTGCTGGTCATAACGGGAACGTTCATCATGTCGGCTTTTGTGGCTGATGCTGTCCTGAAGTACATGGGATCCATATAAGATGGAACAGCATAGGCACTGTGATATCCTGATACGAAACTGTTCCCTGCTCACACCGGAATTTGAAGTCAGGGAATCGGTTTCGGTTGCCATAGACGGCAGTTATATCGTCTTCATCGGCAATGCCGGGGAAGCTGAAGAGAAGTACACTGCCGGAGAGACCCTCGACGGACGGGGCAAGCTTCTCATGCCCGGATTCGTGGATGCCCATACCCACACCTGCCAGCAGCTGCTGAGGGGGCGGCTCGCTGACGAATACCCCATGATCTGGACACGCTTTCTTGTTCCCTTCGAGAGCACCCTGACACCTGACGATGTGTACTGGAGCGCGAAACTGGCCTGCCTTGAGATGATCAAATCTGGAACGACTTCCTTCGCCGACTCCGGCGGAGTTCATATGCACCGGGCTGCGGACGCGGTGGTCGAATCGGGTATGCGGGCCGCCATCGCCAGGTCCACCATGGACATGGGCGGGGAGATCTGCAGCGCCATGAAGGAATCGGCTGAGGACGCCATTGCGGGGACAGAGGAGCTCTACAGGGGCTGCCACGGCAAAGGAGACGGAAGAGTAGAAATCTGGTTTGCGCTCCGGCAGGTCATGACCTGTTCGCCGGAGCTGGTCCGGAGAACGGCGGAAAAGGCCGCCGAATACAATACGGGCATTCACACCCACCTCTGTGAGCACAGGGACGAGGTCCGCTTCTGCCTGGAGCGCTACCGGAAACGCCCCGCGGAATTTCTCGACGAGATGGGCGCTCTCGGCCCCAACCTCCTGACGGCACACAACGTGGTGCTTTCGGAGCATGACATCACCCTCCTGGCGGAGCGGCAGGTGAAGGCGATCCACTGCCCCCGGGCAAATATCACGAACCACGGCTTCCCCAAGACCCCACGGATGCTCGAGGCGGGCGTCAGCATCGGCCTTGGCTGCGACGGAAGCGGAAACACGAACTCGAACCTCTTCGACGAGATGAAGACCCTCCGCAGCGCCACCATAGCCTACTGGGGGCTGCCCGTGTTCGACCCCGTGGTCCTCAGGTGCTCCGAGCTCCTGAAGATGGCCACAGCGGGAGGGAGCGCCGCCCTGGGGCACAGCGCTCTCACGGGGACTGTGGAAGTGGGCAAAAAAGCCGATGTGATCCTGCTGAACCTTGAGCAGCCCCACCTTTACCCCACCCAGAACATTGTCAGTACCATCGTGGAGAGCGCCGACGGCCATGATGTCACCGATTCCATCATCGACGGCAAAATCGTCATGAAGAACCGGGAAGTGCTCACCATGGACGAAAGGGAAACTCTGGCGGAATGCGCCCGCCGAATGAAAGAGATCGTCTCCCGGGCCGGGTACGACAGCTGAAAACACCAGGCCTGCCCTTCGGCACAGTCTGAGATAAAAAATTGCGGCCCCTCTTCTGCTTCTGCGGATAAGGGGCCGCCTTTTTGCTCTACGGGGTGAACCGGCAGCTCTTTTGCTAAAAAATGCCGGGATATAAATTACCTGCCGATCTCCAGCTCCTGATTTCAAATCAATGAATGTGCCACCATCCTGGAACCCGCCTTCAGTGTAAAATTGAATCAGAATGGCTGATGTACTTCAAAATCTTTTGCCGGGGCATTCATCATGCCTTTTTCGTGCAGATAGTTTAACGAATGATCAGGTTAACGGAGGTGAAAAGGATGAAATTTCGAAAAACAGGGATTTTCCTGCTGTGCATGGTCCTTGTATTGTTTCTGTCAGGCGATTCCTCCCCGGCCATGGAGGAGGAAGAGGATTTTCTCCCCCGCCTGATCGCGGCGAATATCAGGGGGACGGATACGACAGTGATCCTTGAAATAAAGGAAGGAGAGCGGGTGCGTACCCTTGGCGGCTACGCCCTGTGGCGGATTTCGGCAGAAGTGGTCCGGTCCTTCAAAGGTGAATTTCTGCCGGGTGAGGAAATCCGGTACCACCGGACCACCGAGACGGAGTTTCCTCCCCCGGAGAAGGGGAGCCGCCATATCGTCAGTTTTGTCCTTGAGGAGGGAAACCTCGTCATTCCCGATGAAGGATATCACTTCCCCTGGTCACCTGACCTTGAGGAGAAAGTGGACGCTTTACTTTCCCCCTCCAGTTGAAGCGGTCGACATGGATGGTTTCTTTCGGCGGTTCGCGAAAATCAGGGAGAGTAAAAGTAAAGAATATAATAATAATACTTGACATGTCTTTCAGTAGATTGAATAATTATTTATGTGAATTCAAAACACATTGATAAAAAGAAGTCTCAGCAGAAAAGGGGGAGCAGGTATTTTCCCACCGTCACTGATGGTTTCAGGCAGTGCACCATGAGCTGAAATCAGGAACCGTTTTTTTCGCCGTTCTGTACGGGGGAATTATTTTTTTGCATGTTCAGCGGACCGGAGGCATTCTGAGTCTTTTTCTCCAGAAAGAAGGTCGGAAAATGAAAGCGAACAGCAGGGCTATAGCTGCAACGGTCGCGGTTTCGATGCTCGCCGCAGGGTATGCCGCTTCAGCGGAAGAAAAGGGCAAAAAACTGGATAAATCGGTCTTCCGCACACCGGCTCCCAACGCTGACGGCAACTACAACATCATCTTCATCACCACGGATCAGGAGCACTATTTCAGCGAATTTCCCGAAGGAACCGGCTACCGTGCACGGGAACTGCTCGCACAACTCGGTACAACGTTCGAAAAACACTACAGCTGCTCCACCATGTCCACCTCCTCCCGCTCGGTGATCTACACCGGCACCCATATCACCAACACGAAAATGATCGACAACACGGACTTTGACTGGCAGGGGCCCCTTTCAACCGGTATCGTCACTGTGGGCGACCTTTTGCGCCGGGCTGGGTATTACACCGCCTACAAAGGAAAGTGGCACATGGGGGATGTCAGCCTGCTGGGGGCTGCCGGGGACGGGCAGACCGATCTCGGAGAATACGGTTTTTCGGACTGGGGTGTGGACAGCGACTACACCAGCACCATATGGGAGGGATTCGAACGGGACGGGGAAATTCAAAGCGATGCCATCGAATGGCTCCGTACAACCGGAACGGAGAAGAACAGCTCGGGGATCTCCTTCTTCCTCGCCGTCAACCTCATCAACCCTCACGATATCATGTTTTTCAACACCGACCCTGATTTCCGGGGCACGCTCCCTGTCGGGGGACCGCCTGACGCCGAAATATACAGAAAAACCTATGACACGGCCGTGCCTTCATCATGGAACCAGAACCTGGCCGACGGGACGCTTCCCCCTGCGGTTTCGGCGTACAAGACCCGGTGGGAAGGATGGACAGGATCAGTGACCACTGAAGAGGGCTGGAAGGATTTCCGGAACTACTACTTCAACTGTATCCAGGACTCCGACAATCACCTTCTGGAGATCCTTCAGGAAATAGCGGATCTCGGCATGATGGAGAACACGATCATCGTTTTTACGGCCGACCACGGAGAAATGGGAGGATCCCACAACCTCAAGGGCAAAGGCGGAGTCATTTTCGAAGAAAACATCCATGTCCCCCTCGTTGTGTACCATCCGGAGTTCGAGGGAGGAAGAAGAGTCCCGTCCGTCACCAGTCATCTTGACCTGGCCCCCACATTTGTCCATATGACGAACATCGGTGCGGCGGAGAAGGCGGAAATAACCGCAGGACTCAGCGGAAACAACCTGATGGATCTCATGAGGAACCCTTTCGGCTCCGTGAGGGACGGCGCCCTGTTCTGCTTCGAAATGATCTCCATGACCATGGCGAACGCCGGCCGGGATGCCTCCGGAAATGTCTCGTACACCTTCGATCTGGGGGTGAGGGGCTTCGTCCGGGCGATCATCACGGAACGATACAAGTTCGCACGGTATTTTTCAAGTGACTTCAATGCTCCGTCAACGTTTGAAGAGCTTCTGGCAAAGAACGATCTCGAGCTCTACGATCTGCAGAACGATCCTGAGGAACTTCACAACCTCGCGGCTGACCCGAAGGCAAACAGGGAGCTGGTCCTGGATCTGAACGCACGGCTGAACGCCCTCATCGCCCGTGAGATCGGAGTGGATGACGGCGCCGAATTCCGTACCATGCTCGCCGACTACCTGGCAAGCCTCGATAAGGGGACCGGCGGGTGCAGCGCCGGAACAGGAATTCCCTCGGCCGTGGCCCTTCTTCTTCCGCTTTTCGTGCTTGCCGCAGGTTCCCGCCGAAGGAAATAGGGGTATGGGAGGAGACGGCACACGGACATTCGCGGTAATGGCCAAAGTGGTGGGAGGCCTCTGCAATCTCCGCTGCGTCTACTGTTACTATGCAGAAAAACCGGGACTCCTCGCCCAGAAGCTTAAAAGGATGCCCGACGATGTGCTCGAGTCGTACATCCGGCAGAATTTGGAGATCAACGGCCGTGACGCCGTGGTGGAATTTGCCTGGCACGGAGGGGAGCCCCTTCTTGCGGGCATTGCTTTTTTCCGGAAGGCAATGGAGCTGGAAGCGCGGTACGGCGGGGGAAGAAAGATCGTCAACACCCTTCAGACCAACGGAACCCTTCTCGATGAGGAATGGTGCGAATTCTTCGCCCGGAACGGTTTCCTCCTGGGGGTAAGCCTCGACGGCCCCAAAGAACTGCATGATGCCTATCGGACCGGGCCTGAAGGAGGCTCCTTTGAAAGGGTCATGGCAGGTGTGGAGATGCTCCGGAACAGGGGTGTGAAATTCAATATCCTGGCCACCGTCAATGCCGCGAACGAAGGCCACCCCCGCCGGGTGTACGACTTTCTCAGACAATTTACGGACTACATCCAGTTTCTTCCCGTTGCGGAAGGGGAGGCCGCTTTCTTCGAACTGGAGGACGGGCAGCATTTCGCCACTCCTCCGGGAATAAAAAGTATTCCCCTGAAGCATTCTATGGCTCCGTTCTCAGTTTCGCCGCAGGGGTACGGCACTTTTCTCACCGGTGTATTTGACCGCTGGAAGGGACTTGACTTCGGGAAAAAATTCGTCCAGATCTTCGAGGTCACTGCCGGGAATATGCTGGGAAAGCCGGTAAATTTGTGTGTCCACAATCCTCTCTGCGGCCACGGCGCTTCTGTGGAGGCAAACGGGGATGTGTATTCCTGCGACCATTACGCCTTTCCGAAATACAGGCTCGGGAACATTCTCGAAATCCCCCTCGGCGAGATCATGGAGAAGAACCGTCCCTTCGGCATGCACAAGACCCATGGGCTTCCGGATGAATGTTTCGACTGCCCCTATATCCGGCTCTGCTTCGGCGGCTGCCCGAAGGACCGCATGCTGCTCTCGAAGAGCGGGCAGCGGGGCAAAAATTACCTCTGCGAAGGGTATAAAATTTTCTTCAAACATTTCATTGAAAACATGCCCCATCTTCAAAAATAATGTCCGGAGGCGGAAAGGAAGGCCTTTCCGGACCCTTCCGGTGTGTTTCTTGACAGGCCGGCGGGGACGTCCCATTATTGATCCCGGGAAAGCATATTCTGCGGACAGGTGAGGGCGTCCCATGATCGACATGGAAGAGTTCCGGAAAAAGATAGTCCACGAACAGGTGGTCCCGAAGCAGGATGCGGTGTACACTCCCTTCCCGGGCAGGATGCTGCCCGGGGTGCGCGCTTTCCTGGAGCGCATGGGTATTTCCATGCTCTACGCCCACCAGGGTGAGATGTTCGACCGGGTTCTGGACGGGGAAAACGTGGTCATAACCACATCAACGGCGAGCGGAAAGACCCTGGGGTTTCTGCTCCCCGTGGTGCAGGAGATCCTTACAGCACCCACGACAAGGACTCTTTTCCTGTACCCCACAAAGGCGCTTGCGAGCGACCAGTTCCGGGCACTGGGACCCCTTCTGGAGTTCTTCGGGAAATCCCGTCTCCAGGCGGGGGTCTACGACGGAGATACCCCTCCATCAGAGAGGGGCCGCATCCGGGGAAGCGCAAACATCATTCTCACTAATCCCGAGATGCTCAACGCCACTTTTCTGCCCAACCACAACAGCTACGGCTTCAATTTCCTCTTCGCCAACCTGAAGTACATCGTGATTGATGAGCTTCACTCCTACAGGGGTGCTTTCGGTTCCCATCTCGCCAACGTGATGAAGCGGCTCGGGAGGATCTGCCGATATTACGGGTCCTCGCCCCGTTTCCTGTGCAGTTCCGCGACGATCGCAAATCCGGCGGAACTTGCCGAAAAGATCTGCGGATGTCCCTTTTCCACCATAGAGATGGACGGTTCCCCGTCTCCTGAAAAACGGTATTACCTGTGGCAGCCCCCCATGGCGAAGAAGGGGGATTTTCGCATATCCCCGGCCCGGGAGGCCCCGGGGCTTATTGCGAAACTGGCTCTGGGGAACACTCCCTTCCTGGCATTCTGCAAATCCCGTAATGCTGTGGAGGTAGTGCTGAAGGAATCCCGGGACAGGCTGAAGGATGCCTGCCGGGATCAGGGAAGGGCGGACATCTCTTCGCTGGTTGCCGGTTATCGCGGAGGGTACAGGCCCCTGGAACGGAGGGCTATCGAAGAGAAAATGGCGGCGGGAAAGCTCCGGGGACTGGTGGCCACAAACGTGCTGGAACTGGGCATCGATATCGGAAGGCTTGATGCCGCGGTGCTCGTGGGTTTTCCGGGGACGAGGGCGTCCTTCTGGCAGCAGGCCGGACGGGCGGGGCGAAAGGGCAGGGGCGCCGCAGTTTTCCTGCTGCTGGACAACCTGCCCATGGACCAGTACCTGGCCATCGACCCCGGATGGCTGTTCTCCGGCGGGATCGAGCATGCCGTGGCGGACCCTGACAACCTGTTCATCCAGCTCGCCCATGTCCGTGCTGCTGCGGCGGAACTCCCCCTGTCCCCCGACGATGCGGCCCTCTTTCCCGACCTCGGTGAGATCGTGCCGGTCCTTCTTCCCATGAAGGAGCTCCGGAAGGAGAGCGGCAGGTTTTTCTGGTCGGGAGGGCCTTACCCCGCCGGCGACATCAGCCTGCGCAACATGGACAAGATCCGCTACCGGCTGAAGAATTCGGCCGACGGATCTCTCATAACTGAAATGGACGAGCTCCAGGCTTTCCGGGAGATATACGGAGGCGCCATTTATCTGCACGAGGGGCTGCAGTATCTCGTGGAGCGCCTGGACCTGCAGGGCAGGGAAGCCCTGGCGAGGCCCGCGGAGGAGAATTACTACACCGTCTCCTGCGATATGACCGAGGTCCACAAGATCCGGGACAGGAAAAAGGATCCGCTGGGGCGGACTTTCTGCGGCTTCGGAGACGTCCGCGTGGCCTATACCACGGTGGGTTTCCGCCGCCAGCAGTTTCACAACCACCAGAACCTGGGGATGGAAATGCTCGACCGTCCGCTGGCCAAATCATTTGAGACGGAGGGATTCTGGATCGCCCTTCCCGATGAGGTCCGGAGGCTGTTCCTTTCCCTGGGCCCCAGAAGCGACGGGTTAGCGGCCCAGTTCCGGAAGACCTACGCCGAGGGGCTCGCCTTCACCCTGCTGAACTCGGCGATGAGAATGACCATGACCACAACCGAAGACATGAGCGGAGCCCTCCTTGCCGATGATGCGGGGCAGGAGGCGGGGCTGTCGGTCTGTATCTTCGACATGTACTCAGGAGGGCTTGGGTTCGCGAACAGGGGGTATGAGCTCATCCCGCGCATCATAGGAAACGCCGTCCGGATGGTGGAGGGATGCCCGTGCGGCGGAGGATGCTCGGCGTGCGTGGGAGACTTCCGCCTCGACAGGCGGATAGTCCTCTGGGGGCTGAAGAGCATGTACGGTAAAATTCCCCTTCCGGAGAACATCCGGGCCCTGCCGCCCGGTTCTGCGCCGGCCGGGAAACGGTTCAGCCTGGAGACCCTTCCGGAACAGTGGAGCGAATTTGTGGACCATCTCCTCTCCTCGGGAGAATACCTCTCCCGCTTCCTGGCGGCTGTGCCGAAGGTCCGGAGGGATGGGGACACTCTTGTCCTTGAGGTTCCCGGCGAATTCTTCCGGGACTGGCTGACGGAGGGGGGCAACGGGGAGAAGCTGGCCGGGCTTCTGCAGCGCTACGCGGTTCTTCCTTCGGGCTTCGCAGTACGGTTTGAATGGCCGGAGGACGGAAAATCTCTGAAGGACTCCAGGCTGAACGGGATGTACCGTACGCTCACGGGAAGGGACGACCGGTGAACCCGGCCGGGGAACTCCTGGACAGGCTGAATCCCTACCAGAGGCAGGCGGTGCTTGAGGACGGGCGCGCCACCCTCGTCAATGCCTGCGTAGGAAGCGGCAAGACCACGGTCCTTATCTGCAAGGCCCTCTACGAACACGGAGCCCGGGGAATACCCCTGGAGGACATGGTGGTGCTGACCTTCACCAACAGGGCTGCGGACGAAATACGGGACCGGATGACCCTCTTCTGCCCCGGAACGGGAAGGGATGAGATGCCCTGGTTCGGAACATTTCACAGTGTCGCCATGAGGATGCTCCAGCGGATCCTTCCCGTGGAGACCCTCGGCTACACGCCCTCCTTCTCCGTTCTCGATCCCGACGGGATGATGGAAATGGCCGAACGGCTGATCGTTGAGCACGGGCTGACCATCAGGTACCGGAACAGGCTGGCGAAGAGGCTCGAAGCCTGCGCGAGAGGAAGGACGCTCTTCGGCCGGATGAAGTACGAGGACGGCATCTCAAGGCTTATGGAACTGCTGGCAGAGGAGAAAGTGCTCCAGAACGCCATGGATTTCGACGACCTCATCCGGAATGCCACTGTCCTGGCAGGAAAAAACGGATGGTCGCCCCGGTGGATCATCGTGGACGAGTTCCAGGACTGCGACGCCGCCCAGATGGATTTTCTCCGGGCCATGGCGTCCGGGGATACGAAGCTCTTTGCTGTGGGGGACCCCAACCAGGTGATCTACAGCTGGCGGGGAGGCAGCAGGGATATTTTCCGGTCCTTTGCCCGCGAGTTCGGCGCAAAGGAGCTTTCCCTTCCCCTCAACTACCGGTCCAGTTCCACCATCCTGGAGGCGGCCAGGTGTTTTCTCGAGGACTCCTCCGACCTGGAGGGCACAAGGGAGAAAGGAACGGGCATCGTGGTCCGGAACCATTTCAATCCCTTCCTCGAGGCTGAATACCTTGCCGGCAGGATCAGGGAGCTCCATGAAAAGGGAGTGCCGTGGCGGAACGTGGCAGTGTTCTACAGGATGCAGCGCCAGTCGAAGCCCCTTGAGGATGTTTTCCGCAGAAAAGGCATACCCTTTTCGGTAACGGTGAGGAAAACGCTGAAAGACATTCCCGTGCTCCAGTGGCTGACCAGGCTGCTGAGCGCATCGGTGAATCCTTCCGACCGGAACGGCCTGGTCTCTGCCCTCTCTGACCTCCGCTTCGGAGACGGCCTTACGTCCAGGGGGGCGAAAGATATTTCCGGACCGGTATCGGAGCTGCATTCCAGGGTCCGTTCCTTTCCTGAATGGGCCGGGGCAGGGCGCAGTCCTCTCGAAATATACGACTATTTCGGACTGGAAAACCGGCTGTCGCCCACATCCGCCTCGTTTACCGAAAACCGGAGGCTGGTTCTGGACTTTCTCGGAAAGCTGGAGCCCTTCTGCAGGGAACGGGGGGGGAGCTTCGCGGAAAATGCAGTGGAGTTCCTCAACTCCTCAGCCCTCTACGGGACGGAGTTTTTCTCCGCGGCGGGAGAAGAGGAGAACGGGGATTCTGTCCGGCTTCTGACCCTTCACTCGTGCAAGGGGCTGGAATTTTCCTGCGTCTTCATCATCGGGGTCAACCCGGGGCTGATACCCATGAGAATCCTTTCGGGACCCCCGGACAGGGAAGAGGAGGAGAAACGGCTCTTCTTCGTGGGCATCACCAGGGCTAAAGACTACCTGGAGCTTTCCTACTACACCGATCCGGGAGACGCAAGGGTCTTTCCCGGGAGAAGCTGCTATCTCTCCATGATCCCTCCCCGGCTCCTCGAATTCGGGGATGATGGACCCTCCGGGAGAGCGGATATTCAGACTTTCTGGAAGATGCTGCTGGAAAACAGGGAAAAAGGTGCTGTTGGGTCCGTCTTTGATGGAGGCGAAGAAAAAGCGTCTTCGAAAGCATCTCCGGAAGAGCCCGAACGGGAGAAAAGAAAGGTCCGCCACCCGAAATACGGGGAGGGAATCGTGGAATCGGAGGACGAAGAGACATATACCGTGGAGTTCGGACAGTACGGGGTGAAATCCTTCCTGAAGGACTTCTGCCCCCTGGAATTCCTCTAAAAGCGAAGAAAGAGGTCAGGGCCTCTTCCCTTCAGCTGCCGATCTGTTTCATGATGATCCCGGCGGCCTGCGCTGCCGTTCGCTCGCTTACATCTATTTTTATCGTGTCCATGCCTTCGTACAGGCCCATGCGCTCCATGCTTCGCGGAAGTCCGCCGGGGTCTCTTCTTCCTTCTGCGGTGTCCTTCTCCAGGCGCCTGATCAGGGCGGCCTCAGATGCCATAAGGGTGAACTTGTAAACAGAAACGTCTTTCAAAACGAGCCGGGAGAGGAGATCGGCCAGAATCTCCGGCCGGTGCATCACCCAGCAGAAAATGACATACCTGTACTCCGAACAGCCGAGGAAGCTGTTGAGCACAAAGCTGATGTTCTTCAACACCATCTCTTTCGTTTCGTCGTTCACGATGAAGGGATTCATATTCCAGCACCAGTCGCCGTCCAGAAAAACGGCAGGCTGCAGCTGCTTCAGGAGAAGGCTGCACACGGTGGTTTTTCCCACGCCCATCGTGCCGTTGACAAGCACCAGTTTTTTCATGGCCGGCCCTCTCTTTGAACGGGCTCAGAGACGCTCTGCGACGACAGCGAATTCCGCTGACCGGGAGACGAAGGGGGCTCCCGCCACGTCCGAATACAGCCCGGTCACCTTCAGCCCGTTCCGGGCACACTCCGCACCTATGGTCTCCGGGGAATAGCACTGAAGCCAGTTGTATATAGTCCGTACCCGATCTGCTTCCACTATGGTGTACTTGTCGAGGAGAACTTTTTCATCTTCGTACTTGAAGACGTTCAGAAAGCCGTAATAGTTCTCCGCCGACCAGAAACTGTTCATCAGGTTCCGTTCGAAGCAGGCGGTTTCTTCCCGACGGTCGAAGGTCTCAAGGGAGTAGACATCGAGCAGCACATGCCCCTTCGGTTCGAGCATGGCGGCAAATTTGCGCAGCATCGCCTTCCGCTGCGATGGGCTGAGCGCGCAGAAATCGCACATGATCATCAGGATCATGTCGAATTTCTCCTCCGTTTCGAACTCGAGGTAGTCGCAGAGCACGTAGTCGATCGAAAGCTCTTTCTTTCCGGCGGCGGAGACTGCGTACTGAATTGACCGTTCGGAGAAATCCACGCCCGTCACCTTTGCCCCACGCACCGCAAGAGGCAGGGTGTACAGGCCCGGGCCGCACCCGAAGTCGATGACGGAAAACTCTCCCGACAAGCTGAAGCGGGACGCGATCCACTCCACGGACCGCCGGATGAACGACGTCTTCCTGGACGCGACATCCACATTTTCGTCGAGGTGGAACGACAGCATCTTTTCCGAGATATGGCCGTCGGTCCACAGATCCCGGGCAGTATAGAACTCGAATGGTTCAGGACGGGAATTGATCGCTTCAAGATCCTCGAAAAGCACGGAAGGACCTCCTTTGCACAGGACATGGTGTCTCCCCGGACGAAATCAGCTGCATCCGCTCAGCCTACATTTTGGACCGGTCATTTGGAAGGATCCGACCCGCAGACTGCCCTTCATTGTAGAATAATACCATGGAAAAAAAGCTGTACTCTTTTTCGAGGGTACGATTGAAATCCTTCATTAAATACATCGGTTCAGGGAGGTTGTTTTTTGGACAGCAAGGCGCTTGTCAAGGAGTTTTACGAGCAGGTTGCCTCAAATAACCGGGGCGATGAGGTGGAACACTATGTTCACCCCGACTGCACCCTGAGGGCAGGGGAGGAGAACATCCCCATCGGGCTGGAGGGGATGAGGGAGCACCTGGCGGATGTCCGGCAAACGTACCCCGATTTCCGGATCCGGGTGGTTCGTCAGCATGAAGATAAAGACTTCGTTATCTCCGAAGTGATAATGGAAGGCACCCACGGCGGGGAATGGCTCGGCATCAGCCCCACAGGAAAGAAGATCCGGATAACTGCCGTCAACATAGACCGGATCGCCGGCGGCAGGATCATCGAGCACGGCGGAGCGGCCAATACCTTTGAAACATTCCGGGCCGAGGGGTTCATCCGGGCGGCGGAGTAGCCGCCCGGTTTCTTCAGCCTCTGCCGTACCCCATGTCGCGGAGCAGGTCGGCCAGCAGATGGAGCCGCTCGGACAGGAGCTCGTCGTCCCGGCTGAGTGCCCGGGAGAAAAGCTGGATATCTTCGTCGATCATCTGGTTGCCTGTGCATATCTCCACTGTCATAGCGTCTCCCTGGAGGCCCACCCGGTCGATGCGGGGATTTTTTTCGTCGTAGAGCTTCGGATGGCGGTATGCCTCCTGGAAGTGCTGCTTCCCCTTGCACACCAGTATGGCCAGGTCGAGCACCCGGTGGAGGGGCAGTTCTTCCGACTGCCGCGACCATTTTTCCCCCGTGTAGCGCCACACTTTCGCGGAAATCTCAACCTTTCCCCTGTCGTTCCACTGGGCAAGCCCGAGGGAGAGCCCTTTGGCCTCTGAACTGTATGCCTGCCGTCCGTCCACGTTCCCGTAATTCTCCACGATGATCACCGGCTTGTGTTTCAGCGTTGTCGGTATGTTCATCTGCGACCTCCCCTTTTTAAAAAAAATACTAATCTACTAACTTACTAAATAAGTACGTATCTCAAAGATACTCCAAAAATACTTTCCGTCAAGAACTTTCGTGAAACCCGGAACAATTCGGAGAGGAACTGCCTGTGGGTTGAGGCGGGAGTCTCACTGTTGACAAATAATACTTATGAGATAGTATTAACAAGGAATTATTTATAAAAAATCTCTATAACGAGAAAAAAGTTTGTGTACTGAAGGAGAAGAATAAAACATGGTAAATTATAAGGATATTTTGAAAATGGCAGTGCAGAATGAAATTGAAGCGTATGGGTTTTACAAGGATGCGGCCTGTAAAATAAAGGATCCGGCGCTGAAGGATACGTTCGAAGAGCTGTCCGGGGAGGAGCAAAAACATAAGCTCCTCCTTGAGGGATACCTTGCTAACTACGGACAGCAGATAAAGTTCAAGCCTGAGGCAGATTACAAGGTTGCAGAAAGCGTTGAAGCACAGCCGCTGACAACAGACATGGCTTTCAAGGACGCCATCGCCATCGCAATGAAAAAAGAGCAGGAGGCGATGGATATGTACCGCCGCTTCGCCGAAGACAGTGAAACTGCTGAACAGAAACACACCTTTATGGAACTCGCGAAGATGGAACAGGGACACAAGGTGCGCCTTGAGGAGATCTACGTCAACGCCGCTTTTGTCGAAGTCTGGTAGTTTTTCCTGAGCCGCTTCTGAGCCTCCGAAGTATGCTCAGGTAATGACCGTTTTCGCCGCCATCGGGGCTTTAGGCTCCGGGGGCGGCATTTTTTCTGAAAAAACCATGCATACTACAATACTGATGCAAAATTTTAATGTTTTCGTCAAAACCTTCGTCTCACCGTCCCGAATCCGCAGGCTCGTTTTTGCGAGGTGATTTTGAGACATTGCGGCAAAGTGGTTGAGGGAAGTTTTCAGCATCCGTGATGTTTTCAGATAGTTTACTCCGGGATTCAACGTTTTCCCCGATTACGGTTAAGCAAACATAAACGGGGAACCAAAGCCGCCGCACTTATCCGCATACATGAGGCGCTCCGCAGACGCGTTTCAGCTCCCCGTCTCCAGCAGCGTCTCCAGTTTCGCAAGCATTCCGGTCAAGAGTTTCCCGCCGCAGTCTCCCTGAAGAACCATACCGTTTTTTCAAAAGACCGGTTTCAGGCGTCCTTGTGGCATAATAGTTTCCCGGACAGCCTTGAGAACATGCCGGAAAACAAGGAGGAAACCATGACAGAAGCGCTTCGCATTTCATCTCTTGCCTTCATGGACACGATTTTTTATCCTGACATGGAAGTGCAGCCCGGGGAGATAGTATTTCTTCTCGGTGCCAGCGGAAGCGGGAAGAGCTCTCTGCTGCGGCTTATCAACGGTACCATTTCCCCTTCGGGAGGGAGTGTTTTTTATAACGGCAAAGACATTCTTGATTACGACCCCCTTCATCTCCGGAGCGAGATCATTCTGGTCGGTCAATCGGCCTACCTGTTTCCCGGCACCGTGCGGGAAAATTTTCTTCAGTATCATCAATACAGGGAATCCGTTCCTCCTGACGAGGAGACGATGGGAGCATGCCTCGCGGCGTGTCGTGTTCCCTTTTCACCCGATATGTCCTGCGATACCCTCTCAGGCGGCGAAAAACAGCGGGTTTTTCTTTCCGTGGCCCTGAGTTTCCGCCCGAAGGTGTTCCTGCTCGACGAACCTACTTCTGCCCTTGACCGACCGACTGCGGAGGAGCTTATGAAAAACCTTACGGAGTACTGCAGGAGCGGAAAGATCGCGGCAGTCATCGTAAGCCACGACAGGCACCTCATCGACATGTTCGCGGACAGGACACTCGACCTTGGAGGCGCGGCATCATGACCGGAGCGGCAGCCATAGGCATCCAGCGGTTTCTCGTCATTTACCTTCTGCTTCTCGTCGTTCTGGCACTGATGAAAAGAAGCAAAATCAGCCAGACGAAACTTCTGCTTACAGCAAGCCTCCGGATGACGGTGCAGCTTGTGATCGCCGGTTTTTTGCTGACCTATATTTTTGAAAATCCCCACCCCCTGTTCACGGCGGCGTACCTTTTCGCCATGATGGGATTCGCGGTTCACAGGGTGCTTTCAAAAAACCGTGATCTCAACACGGGTTTCAAGATCTCAATAGGACTTTCCCTCTCATTTTCCGGCCTGGCGGTGCTGGTGTATTTTGTCGCGGCGGTGGTGAACCAGAGCCTGTTTAACCCCCAGTACGTAATTCCCCTGAGCGGCATGATTTTCGGAAACGCTATGACCGGCGTGAGCCTGGGCGTGAAGAGCTTCCGGGAGAACACCGCCTCCGCAAAAGAAAGGATGGAGGCCCTTCTCAATTTCGGTGTGAGCCCGAAGAACATCCTCTTGCCTTTCGTGAACCAGGCCCTGGAGACAGCTATACTCCCCACGCTGAATTCCATGGTGGGGATGGGCATCGTCTCACTGCCGGGAATGATGACGGGACAGATCCTGTCAGGTACCCTTCCCACCACGGCGATCCTCTACCAGATTTCCATCATGGTGGCCATCTGCACGGTGGTCTGCCTGTCCGTTTTCGGTTCCCTCCATTTCGGATACCACACGCTCTACAACAAGCGGAGCCAGTTCTGCAGGCTCGGCGGCCTTCTCACCGGTACCGGATGCGGCGATGAAAAGTCCGGGGCCGGCACAGGAAGGGAAAAATGACTCCGGGAATCCTTGCTGCGCAAAAGGCCGGCGTTTCCTTTACTGTTCACGAATACGATCATGACCCTGCGGCATCGTCATTCGGCATGGAGGCGGCCGAGAAACTCGGAGTTCCCCCTGAAAGGGTTTTCAAGACCCTCGTGGTGAAACTTGACGGAAAGGAGCTGGCGGTAGGGGTGATCCCGGTGAACTCAATGCTCAGCATGAAAGCCATCGCAAAGGCGGCCGGAGCGAAAAAGGCCGGAATGGCTGAAAAAGCCGAGGTGGAGCGGTCCACAGGTTATGTACTGGGCGGAGTGAGTCCCCTCGGGCAGAAGAAACGCCTCAGGACGTTTATCGATGCCTCTGCCGGAGGATTTTCGACTGTATTTGTCAGCGCGGGAAAAAGAGGCATGGACATGGAGCTGGCCCCTGAGGAGCTCAGGAGCCTGACAAACGGTATCTATGCCTTACTCTGCGTGCAGGAAGCCCATGGTTCCGTTTCAGGCTCATGAAGATGCCGTTGTGGTCAACGGAATATGCCCGCAGGAACAGGGAAGAATACAGGTGTGATCCGGTAACCGCCGTTGATGAAGCCCTGCAGTGCATTTTACAGGGCTTCAGATTCGGAACCCCGAGCTCACGAGGTTTTCGGAAGCCCTTTTTACAGAGGCCTTCATATGTTCCAGGACGAGGGATGCGGCCAGGTCGCCGTTCCCCTTATCTATCGCCTCGAAAATCCGTCGGTGTTCGCTGAAGATCTCATCGAAGCGCAGTTCCTCCCGCATGAAGACCAGTGATGTGCTTGCGGTCTCGTATGACCGGGAAACCGTTTCGTAGAAACGGCAGAGGAACTGGTTTTTCGTCGCCGCCATTATCCGGGCGTGGAAGATCCTGTTCCATTTCGCCGGGAGACACGATTTCGGGCAGTTCGTGCTGCTGCATGAAGATGCCCTGCCGGTCCCGTATTTCCAGGAGGACAAAAGGCATCCGCCGCCTGCGATATCTGTGTAGGGCTTTTTTCGTGCTATTCTCCGGGGAAAATATCGGCGATGGAGTACAGGGCGGCTTTCCCTGCCAGCTTTACCCTCTCCCCGCAGTTCCGGCAGAACAACGTTCCTCCGCGGCTTGAAGCCTGCCGCGCGACCAGTTCGTTTTTCTTCAGCTTCCTGCTCCAGAGAGGGACAACATGGCAATGGCCGGAGCCGCATACAGGATCCTCCGGCACGCCAAGCTTCGGGGCGAAACTGCGGGTCACGCAGTCATGCTCCTTCCCCCGGGCCGTGAGGTGGAGCAGAAGGCCGTCAAGCTTCGTCACTTTCACCAGGTCCGGTTTCGCGGCCCGGACCTGACTCTCGTCCTCAAGCACGCAGACAAGATCCCTTGCCATCCAGGCCTCTTCCGGTCGGAAGCCGATGGCATCCGCCATTTCATCGGTGACCGGTACGGGGTTCAGGGCATAGGCCGGAAGATCCAGTTCGTACAGGTCTCCCCTGCGGGTCACCGTAAGCCGTCCGCTCAGTGTTTCAAAGAAGTAGCCGCCGGCATCCGGTTCAGTGAACCTGGACAGGACGCAGGCCGTGGCGAGGGTGGCGTGGCCGCACAGGTCTATCTCTCCGCCGGGGGTGAACCACCGCAGCCGGTAGCTCTCAGCCTCTTTCACCGTAAAAGCTGTTTCGGATAGATTGTTTTCCATGGCTATCTTCTGCATCAGTCCGTCCGGCAGCCAGCGGTCCAGGACACATATTCCGGCCGGATTCCCCTCGAAAACTTTTTCCGCGAACGCATCGACCACGTAATACTTCATGACAGGTTTTCTCTCCTTTTTGAGCAAATCTTTCTTCCCGGGCGAGTCACAGCGGTACGTTTTCCCAGACGGGAGACCTCAGCATCACACCCGTCGGATATCTCATACTTTCCGGGCGTCTTTCGTCCATCAGTGATAGTGCGTTTTTTCCTGTTCCGCTCCTTCGGAGGGCTGCTCCTGCGCCGGCCGGCGGGGCAGGTCCCGGTCACGGATTTGATCGTTCCGGTATTCGATGGAGCAGGGCGTAAAATTTCATGTTTTCGAATATGGTAACACGAGTCGATACGATTCTTCCCTGAACTTTTTTACCGGGGGGCTGCCGGCGTCTCCAAAAGTCTCTCGAGAAGCAGAAACCACCCTTCGCCGAACTGAACATGACTGCTGGAAAAAACGGCCCTTTCACGCTATGCTGGAAAAGCATGCCGGAGAGCAGAACTCATAGAGCGCAGCTTCCCACATTCGTCGCTCCCGGCAGTTTCACACGGGTACCGCCCGCAGTCTGAGAGGAGGAGGAAAATATGGAGTACGGAAGGCTTCTGCTGCTCTTTGACCAGGAAAATCCGTGCTGGACCGGATCCCTTATCCGCCTTGCAGGTGAGGATCCTGATTCCCTTCAGCCGCTGAGGGAGAAGGGGCTGCTTGAGGAGCGGGAAGGGGTGTTTTTCCTGGCGGAAAAGGGAAAGGATGCCTTTTTAAAGGAGGCTGATGAGTGCTTTCTCCCCGTTCTTCCCGGAACAGTGCCGGAGGATCCGGACAAAAGCCTTTTCCAGACCAGGCTTCGCCTGCTGCTCGACAGGAAGCATCTCCAGCGCTGGGGCCTGAAGGAATACGTCCGGGGTGCCCGATTTCTCATTCCGGATCTTGAAGGTGACTCGCTGTTCTCGTGGAACGGGGGTTTTGAATGGAAGTGGCCCTGCTCCCCGGCCGTTGAAAGGATGAGGCGAGACTGGCCCGTGACCGGCCTGGCCGCCAGGAAGGTCACTCCTCCTCCCGCCGATGCCGTTTCCCGATGGTTCGAGGGTCTGGGAGAGGCCCCCGGGATCTTCGAGGCGGACCTGCTCTATCTCAGCCGATACGATTTTCAGGCCTACACCTCATTTGCCCCTCTTCCGGGCGACACGTGGGGACTGCTGAACGCAGACCGATTCTTCTGCATGAAGGCGCCGGTCCCGAAAAAGGAGACCCTCACCTGGTTCCTGGGAACCACAGGGAGGTTCCAGCTCGTCCTCGAGGTCCTTCGAAGGATCATCCTGCCCGGATACGTGGACCTGGACAGCCACGACCAGGACGGCATCACATGGCTCGTTTTTCTCTTCGAAACGGATAGGGAAGCGGAGATGTGCAGGGATCTTCTGAGTCCCATGGGGCTTGACCTCATACGCCCGGCAATGCCCATGGACGTCTGGGCGCTGAGTTTCGAATCCCTTGAAACCTTTTCAGAAAAGGCGGAGACGATCCATGACCTTATTCCCGTGATCGGAAAGGCCATTATGCGGACTCCGTAGAGAAGTTTTAACAACCGTTTCCGTGGGGAAAGCATTGGAAATTTCCGCGCTTGTCCCCAAACCCGTCTGTATCGCTGAAAATGAAGGAGGAATGAACGTGGGGAACGCAAAGAGGATAGAACACGACATTCAGGCACTCAATGCAATCTCGGCGCCATGCGGGGAGGGGTGTACCCGGCTCAGCTATACTCCTGCCTACCGGGAAGCAGCGGACTATCTCAAAAAACGGATGCTGGAAGCAGGGATGAGAGTCCGCGAGGACAATCTCGGTACGCTCTACGGCACCGTTGAGGGAACGAATCCAAAGGCAGGAAAGATAGTTTCCGGTTCACACCTGGATACTGTCCGGTGCGCGGGCGCTTTCGACGGAGCCGCCGGAATCGTCTGTGCCCTGGAGGCAGCCCGGATGCTCAAGGAGAGCGGTTCCCCTCTTGAAAGCACCTTTGAGGTTGTGGCCACGATCATGGAGGATGGCGCCCGATACCCGGGAACAACGGGAAGCAGATTCATGGTGGGCATCTACGGAGAGGATGAGCTGCACGATCTGAAGGATGACGACGGTATCCCGCTCATCGAAGCCATGAAGGAATATGGCCTCTCGGGAAGCCTTGAGGGCGTCTGCCGCAGGGGGGAGAACGCGAAGGCATTTCTGGAGCTGCACATGGAGCAGGGGACGAAACTGGAATCTGCGAATACAGATATAGGTATTGTTCGTACCATCAACGGCAACGCATGGTTCAAGATCACCGTCAGGGGGCAGACGGACCATCCCTCGACTCCGCACGAGATCCGTCACGATACATCCTTTGCATCCTTCAGGCTTCTGACGGGGCTGGAGGAAAAAATTTCAAAGGAATTCCCCGGAAAGATCACCGTGACCTGCGGCAGGATAGCTTTGCACCCTGACGTCCTGAATGCGATTCCCTCCCGCTCCGTTTTCACCGTCGATTTCCGGTCACCCGGTCAGCAGTATATCGATGCGATGGTGGAATTCCTTCGGGCCGAAGCGGTCCGGATCGGGAAAGAATACCGTGTCGAGTTCGACGTGGTTTTCCTGAAAGGGACGCCGCCTGTTGAGAACAGCCCGAATGTTGTCGAAGCCTTCCGGAATGCTGTCGGAAAACTGGGATACAGCAGCATGGAGATGGATTCCGGTGCGGGGCATGATGCCATGTTTCTCAGACGGATATGGGACGCCGGCCTTATTTTTGTCCCCAGCCGCAATGGTGTGACCCACTGTCCCGAGGAGTTCACCGAGTACGAAAATCTCGCGAAGGGTGCGGATGTCCTTCTTGAGGCAGCCAGGATCATCGACGTGGAGAAAAAATAACACCGTTCTTTTTTCGGAAGAAGCGCGAACTTACGGGAAGCTCCTTTTTCCCCGTGATCGGAAAGGCCGTTATGCGGACTCCGTGGATCGTGAACAAATCCTCTTTCTCCAGGAAAAGAGCCGTTCTGTTGGTTCTGTCGATTTAATATGATATATTTCTTTGTGAGAAAAGGGGGGAACAGGGTGGAGAATAGAATGAAACCTTTTTTTGAGGCCAGGTATAACCGCCTCCTGGAAGAAACGGACCGTGCCGGGGCAGACGGTTTTTTCATGTTCAGCAGCGAGTCGGACAATCGGCCCGGTATCCAGTATTTTTCCGGGTTCACGGGATCATTCGCCATTCTCGTGTTCGGTGAGAAGGGCGGCCGGCTTGTCACCGATTCCAGGTATTTTCTTCAGGCGGAGGAGGAATCCTTCTTCCCTCTTCTCAGGATGGAGGACAGGGATCCATGGCCTGCAGTCGCACAGGCGATCCGTGAGCTCGGCGTGAAAAATCCCGCCGTTGAGGACGACCGGCTCACCCTTGAACGGGGAAGGGCCCTCGCGAAAATCATCTCCTCCTTCGTGGGCACATCCGGCCTGGTCCGCAGGCTGAGGGCAGTAAAGGACGAGGAGGAACTGAACGTCATCCGCCGCTCCGCCAGGATAGCTGCCGAGGCCTTCGAAGCGTTCCTTCCCGCGATCCGGCCCGGGCGCACCGAAGCTGAGATCGCCGCCGACCTGGTCCACGAGATCCGCAGAAGGGGAGCCCAGTATCCGGCAAAGGGACATTTCGTCGTCGCATCCGGTCCCAGGGGAGCCCGCCCTCATGGGGTTTTCTCGGACAGGCAGATTCAGAGGGGAGATTTCATCACCATGGATTTCGGTGCGGTGCTGGACGGCTATTTTTCAGACATGACGCGCACTGTTGCGGTGGGGGAACCCGACCCGAAGCTTGCGGAGATCTACTCCATCGTTGAAGAGGCGAGAAAGAGGGCAGTCGCTGCAGTTTCATCATCGGCGACCGGCAGGGAAGTGGACGCTGCCGCCAGGGACTTCATAGCATCGAAGGGGTGGGGAGACTGCTTCACCCATTCAACGGGCCACGGTATAGGGCTTGAGCTTCACGAACTCCCCGTGGTCAGCCGCCTGAACGGGGAAAAACTCCCTGCGGGAGCTGTGGTCACCATTGAACCGGGAGTCTACTCCGAGGGACTGGGAGGCGTGAGGATAGAGGATGACGTCATTGTTCATCCCGAAGGTGCCGAAGTGATCACCGGAGCTTCCCCGACGGAGCTTCGTGTTCTGTGTCCCGCGTAGAGGGGAAGGAAAAATTTCCGGCCGGGCAAATCGGCCGGTGGATATAGAAATCAGTACGGTCACAATACGAAAGGAAGTGGAGAGATAATGAAGAAGTACCGTTCAATTCTTGCGGCGCTTGTGGTTTTACTTGCCTTCTGCCTGCCTGCCTTCGCCGCCGAGCTTCGCCTCGCACAGGTGGCCGACGTGTCAAGTCTCGACCCCCACAAGGTGAGCGATATCTACTCGGCGAACGTCATCCGCCAGATTTACAGCAACCTTGTGCAGGTAGACGAGAACATGGAGATCGTTCCCGACCTTGCGGAAAAATGGGAAAATCCCGATGACCTCACGTGGATCTTCCACCTCCGGAAGGGTGTGAAATTCCACAACGGCGAGCCTTTCACCGCCGCCGACGTGAAGTACACCGTCGAGAGGATCCGGGATCCGAAGACGGCCTCTCCCGGAGCCACCCACCTGAAGGAAGTGGCCTCCGTTGAAGCAGTGGACGACCATACGGTGAAGATCGTCACGAAGAGGCCCTTCGCCCCCATGCTCATGAGCCTGACCCGGTACGAGACCTCCGTGCTGAACGAGAAGGCCGTGGCGGCGGCGGGCGCGGACTACGGCAGCAAATCGGCGGTGGGAACGGGTCCCTTCAAATTCGTGAGCTGGTCCCGGGGCGACAAGGTGGTCCTGGTGAAGAACCCCGACTACTTCCGCGGACCCGCCGCTGTCGATACGGTGATCTACCGGGGCATCCCCGAGGACGCCACCCGCCTGGTGGAGCTCGAGTCCGGCGGCATCGACCTGATCCCCGGCAACTTCCCCTACCAGGAGTTCGAGAACATTGCGAATTACGACAAGTACCTCACTGTCAAGTACCTCACTGATTCAAGGATTCCCGTCTTATATCTGCTTCTCGCGTTCAAGAACAATGCCAAGAACGACAAGTACGGCAAGTACCTGACCTACAAGGTTCCCGCCATGTCCACCCTCTACATGGGCCTGAACACGGAAGTGAAGCCCCTGGGAGACAAACTCGTGCGCCAGGCCATGAACTATGCCGTGGACAAGCAGGGCATAGTGGATGCCGTATACTTCGGCTTCGCAGCGCCGTCCCGCGGGCCGCTCTCCCCGGTGATCTGGGGATTCGATCCCGGGAGGAAGGACGCCTACGCCTACAACCCCGAGAAGGCCCGGGAACTTCTGAAGAAGGCCGGGTACGCCGACGGCTTTGACATGACCATCTACTCCGACAACAGGACCGAGCGGCGCAGCGCCGCGGAACTGATCCAGGCCTACCTTTCCGAAGTGGGCATCCGCGCCCAGATCGAGCTCATGGAGTGGAGTGCCCTGCTCTCCACCTCCGCCAAGGGCATCGGCGGCGGCTTCATGCTCGGCTGGACGGGTACGGGAGATGCCGACGGCGGACTGACCCCTGTCTACCACTCGGCCAACATCGGCTCCTCCAACCGGTTCCGCTACAAGAACGAAGCCCTCGACGCCCTTCTCGAGAAAGGCACCGCCACCCTCGACCAGGAAGCCAGGAAGAAGGTCTATGCCGAGGCCCAGGAACTCATCGCCGAGGAATGCCCCCTGGTCTTCATGATCAGCCAGGAACTGCTGGGAGCGTCCACGAGCAAGGTCAAGGGGTTCAAGCTCTACCCCAACATGATCAGCCCCCTGTATGCCGTTACAATAGCCGAGTAGGGGATATTTCAAAGCCGGGCGGCCTGTCCTTCGGCAGGCCGCCGGCGTTATTTCTGGAGGATTTAACCGATGCTTCGATATTTTCTGAAGAGGCTTTTGTTTCTCATCCCGGTGTTGCTCGGAGTGTCAGTGGTGATTTTTTCCATCGTTCACCTTGCGCCGGGGGATCCCGCAGAAATGATGCTCGGGCCAAGCGCCACCCAGGAGGACATTTCCAACCTGAGGGAGCAGCTCGGGCTTACCAAGCCGTTATACGTGCAGTACGGCATATTTCTCACCAACGCTCTCAAGGGAGACCTCGGGCGATCCATCAAAAGCAATGCCCCTGTCATAGACGAGATCATGGAGCGTTTCCCCGCAACCCTCACCCTTGCCATGCTGGGAATGACTTTTGCCATTGTCATCGGCCTCCCTCTTGGAATACTGGCCGCCCTGAAGCAGAACACGTGGGTGGACGCATTGTGCAGCTTCTTCGCCCTCGTAGGGTTTTCCATACCCAATTTCTGGGTGGGGCTGATGCTCATGCTGCTGCTCTCAATTTATATACCA
>Ga0228536_1000637_pt1 | contig 56074 bp, 43 predicted proteins | sample SJ1Smetagenome_FD_168611 | JGI IMG/M metagenome (GOLD analysis project Ga0228536, IMG submission 168611) | Enriched culture of PCE-dechlorinating microbial communities from Ithaca, New York, USA - SJ1.S | ecosystem: Engineered > Modeled > Simulated communities (microbial... > Unclassified...
AGGAAAAGATGACAGAGTTGTTCTTAAACGCATTGCCAAGTTATCTGAGGTGCCAATTGCTGTTATGCGCGTGACCTGTATAGATTTTTCAAGGTTCGAACCATGTTTTGCTACTGGGAAAGTTGAGTAATTTACTATAGCAAAAGGGCGTATTTCTGTTAGAATTCTTTAATGTTGCCGACTTGACAGCTTGCCAAGCCTATATGTCGCAGCCGCACCCGCCGGGGCCCATACTTCAAAAACGCGAACGTATACAGCGCTCACCGTATCTGTTCTTTAAATTGTTGCGAAGCGGCCCTTGAAAGAATATTATATGCGTGACATCGACTGTTGAAACAAGGCGTGATGCAGAGCGGAAGCCTGCCTATTTAAGCCCGGCAGTCAGCCGGCCACATGCGAAAGGGTTGGTCCTCCATGTTGCAAAACGAAAATAACGACGATAAAACGCCTCTGTGCCCCGAGGTCGTCCCCGAAGAACAGACAGGAGTCACCGAAGAGGAGCGGATGTGGGCTCTAAAAAAAGAACCGCGTCCGCCCGTGCCGCGCTTTGTCTTCGCGCTGGCAGCATTGGCGGTTTTGATCGCTTTCATTGGAGGCGGCTTCTGGTATTACAGAAAAAACGTCCTGCCGGAAGAATATTACAAGGACGCGTCGTCGCTGTTCAAACAGGAACGGTACGCTGAGGCGCTGCCTCTCTACGAGAAAGTCCTCAAGCTGCGCCCCGAGCGCAAGGGCGTTTTATACCAGATCGCATTCTGTCTTGAAAAGACAGGCAGGATTGACGAAGCAATCTCACGCTACGAGGAGCACCTGGCGATAATGCCGGGCGACGGAAAGGCCATGCTGCGCGCCGGACTGCTATACGCTGAGAAGGGGAACTATGAAAAAGGCCTTCCCATGCTGAAGAAAGCTGCCGAGAGGACGAAGGACCCCGAAGTATGGCAGGAGCTCTGCAATGCCGCGCTCAAGGCGGGCGACAGAGATCTCGCCGTCGAAGCCCTCGTTAAGCAGGCCGAGCTTTTCAAAGACCCAGAAAAAGTGTTGGCCGCGTCGAAGTCTCTCATGGATCTTAAAGCATGGGAAGAAGCGCTCTTTGGCTACAATCGCTTCACGAAAATAGCGCCGGACGACAGACGCGGCATCCACGGAGCAAACGCGGCGAAGGCCATGCTCGGCTATCCCACGGATACAGACCTTATAGTTGTCCCCGGTAAATCTATAGGCAAAGTCAGACTTGGAGCGTCCAAAGAAGATGTGAGAGCGGCTCTGGGGCGCCCCGACATAAAGAGGTTCACTCAAGTTAGCGACGGATCGGATATTCAGGGCGCCGCGGCTGAGATCTGGGTTTACGATAAAAGCATGCCGAAACGCGGGCTGAGCATAATCTTCATAGGCGGCAAAGTAAGAGAGGTCGTGAGCAGCTCCTCCGCGTACAAGACCGAGGACGGTCTGGGGCTGTCCAACTTCCTGCTTGCGAAAAACGCGCGTAAGCTCGAATCGCGCGAAACGACAAAAAACGGCGCCGTCATCTGTACGATAAAAGGAGGAGGCCTTACTTTTTATGCTTCAGGCCTCACAAGCGACGGGACGGACGCAAAGTACAAGAAGCTCCGGCTACACAAGGCGGATTCCCTTCTTAGCAATATCGTGGGGTTTGGCATCTTTGACCTGTTCAAGTAGCGCTGCCCCTAAAAGAATATGCCGTAACGCACCCCGGCCTTTTCGCACCGCTCCTTTATCTCTCTGCGCAGACCGGCCCAGTACGCGCGGTTCTTATTCAGGTAAATGTCGTCGTACATGCCGGAAAGATGAGGCCTGGTATTTCGAATGAAGCCGAGCACGGCGTCTATGTTCTGGGGGCGGAGGTTTAAAGTGTCGAACGTGATGCGGTTAACAGCTGATGACGTGGCGTCGATTATTGCGGCCGTATCTGTTATCCCGGGGAAAATCGGCGCTACGAACACGCCCGTCGCCACCCCCGCGCCTTTAAGCTCCCGAAGAGCGCGGAGTTTATCGGCAGGCGAGGACGCGTAAGGCTCGGCTTGTCTCCTGAAACCGTCGTCCAGGGAACTGAACGAGAATACTACCTTGACGTATGGGAATTTTTTGAACAGGTCTATATCCCTCGTCACCAGCGATGATTTCGTGATTATGAGAAGTTTCGCCTCCGACGGGATTAAATACCTGATGATTTCGCGCGTGACCTGGGCCTTCTTCTCATACGGATTATAGGCGTCGGTCATCGAGCTGAAGAGTATGCGTTTACGGAAGATCCTGGCAAGGTCGATCTGCGTGGCCGGCACTTTCACATCAAGGAAATCCCCCCACTCTTCGCTTCTTGCCTTACCGTTTCTGTTTATGCAGGAGGCATAACAGTATATGCACTTATGAGGACAGCCGACGTAGGGGTTTATGACGTAGTCGCCCCCGATCAGCGTCTTTGAGACCAAGCTTTTCACTCTGACTCTGCGCACATTGACCATAAGACTGACCTGCGGGCGCTTATTAAGCGTGCCCCGCTTAGCCTAAATGTCTTCGGACATGGCCTGTCTGACGCCATCCATCGCGTCGCGCGCGTAGCAGTCCGCCCCAACGTACTTCGCAAGCTCTGGGGTGAGCACGGCCCCGCCTACCATGACCCTGACTCCTGGGCATTCGCGCCTCAGCATCTCAATGGTCCTCTTCATGCTGGCCACAGTTGTCGTCATAAGCGCGCTGAGGCCGACCAGCCTAGCCCCGCTCGTATTTACCGCTTCAACGACTTTTTCGGGCGGCACGTCCTTTCCCAGATCGACGACGTCGAAATTATAATTTTCCATTACGATCTTCACGATGTTCTTGCCGATGTCGTGGATGTCACCGTGAACTGTAGCCATTACTATTTTTCTGCGCTGCTCTCCCAAGGGCTGCCCTTCCTTCGCAAGAGCGGCGCGCAGACGCTCGAACGAAGCCCTCGCGGCTTCGGCGGATTTTATGAGCTGCGGCAGAAATATCTTTCCCGCCTCATAATCCCTTCCGACCTCGTCCAGCGCAGGGATGAGGTCTTCCTCTATTATCGCAAGCGGGGGCTTTACCTCAAGCAGATCCCCCACAGCTGCTTCGGCCTCGTTCCTAAGCCCGCGGGAAACGGCATATGGCAGCGAACGCGCTTCTTTAGATTTTTGGCAAGCATCGCCGATCGCGGCCTGGGATGAGAACCTTTCTATATAAGCGGCGGCATGCGCGTCTTTTCCGGATAACACTCTGAAAGCGGCCACAGTCTCCGCCATACCTGCGTCACCGGGATTCATTATAGGAGCGTCAAGCCCGCTCGTAAGAGCCATGGCGAGCATCGTTCTGTTTATTACCTGACGTGCGGGCAGCCCGTAAGAGACATTGCTGACCCCAAGCACCGTCTTTGCCCCAAGCTCTGATTTAACGAGCCTGACCGCCTCAAGCGTCTCGGATGCCTGGTCCTGCTGTGCCGAAACCGTCATCGTAAGACAATCTATCAGTACGTCCTCCTCGGGGATGTCGTACTCCTTCGCCCTTTCTATTATTTTCCGCGCTATCGCAAGCCGTCCGGCAGCCGTTTTAGGTATCCCATCGTCGTCCAGAGTGAGTCCGAGCACCGCGGCACCGTACTTTTTGGCTATCGGAAGCACACGCTCAAGCGACTCTTTTTTTCCGTTTACCGAGTTTATAAGCGGTTTGCCGTTGTAAATACGCGAGGCGCGCTCAAGAGCCAGGCAATCGGACGAGTCAAGCTGCAGCGGGATATCAACCACTGCCTGTATCTCAAGCACAGCCCTTTCCAGCAGCGCCGGCTCATCTATATCCGGCAGTCCCACGTTCACGTCGAGCACGCAGGCTCCCTGGTCCTGCTGGCGAATGGCTTCGCGAAGAATGAAGTCCATATCGCTCGCGCGCAGCGCTGCCTGAAGCTCCTTTTTCCCGGTGGGGTTAAGTCTTTCACCTATTATTACAACGTCATCGCCAAAGAAAACCGCCTTCGAAGCAGAACATACTCCCGTCTTTCTGGCGACTGACCTTCGTTTAAGATCAAGTCCGGCTATGCGCTCCCTTGCAATCCTGATATGTTCCGGCGTTGTGCCGCAGCAGCCACCTACGATAGAGGCACCGGCTTCGACGAAGTTTCTCAGGTATTCGGCAAACTCCTTCGGCGTCACGTCGTAGCGCGCGCCGTTTTCCTCGAACACGGGAAGCCCTGCGTTAGGCTGGACGATCACCGGAATAGAGCTTGCGCTCAGAATACGCTCGACTACCGGGGCAAGCTGCCTGGGCCCGAGCGAGCAGTTGACTCCAAGCGCGTCCACCCCGACAGCCTCAAGGGTCAGCACCATTGACTCTACCGTTGTGCCGAAGAACGTCCTGCCGTTCTCTTCGAAGCTCATCGTAGCGAGCAACGGCAGCGACGAGTTCTCTTTCGCGGCGACGACCGCGGCCTTGAGTTCATAGAGGTCAGTGAACGTCTCAAGCAGGATAAAGTCCGCTCCCGCTTCATCACCCGCCCTCACTGTCTCGGCAAATGCGTCCACGGCCTCCTCGAACGGCATATCCCCCACCGGCTGCATCACCCTGCCTGTGGGACCGACATCGAGCGCGACATATCCCCTGCCCGAAGCGGCTTTTTTTGCCACGGATATACCCGCCGAGACGAGGTCCTTAACCGAATAAGCGGTTCCGGCCGCTTTATATCTGTTCGCCCCGAAAGTGTTCGCCAGCACCGCGTCCGCGCCGGCATCAAGATATTCGCGGTGTATCGAGGCGATCGTATCGGGGTGCGTCAGATTGAGCTCTTCGGGTATCCCGTCCGCTTTAAGCCCAATTTTCTGAAGCATCGTGCCCATAGCCCCGTCAAAAAGCATCGCGGCCTTTGTATTTATCGAAAACGCCACAGAATCCACCTCTCCTTCTGTATTCGCATGATTCCTTTATCGCGCACCGCTCACAGTTCTGAGCCATGCGCGGCACGGGGCTGTCAGATACGCCCATTATCGCGGTCACCGATTTCATCGGGACAAGCATCCTGGCCTCTGTAAGGGAGAGGCCTATGGTTCTGGCCGCGTCAAGGGCGTCTATTATATTCTTCGAATCCTCGATTGGGACGTCGCCATAACCGGGGCTGAAACGCGCGGTCAAAAAAAATTCGCCGCGGAGCAATTCCCCCTTTATCGCGCGCACTGCCGTATCGCACAACCTCTCAACCTCGGCGGATGCGCAGACATCCAGCAGGAGGGCTTTGTACATGTCGCGCGCCTGCTCTTTTCGGATAAGCCTGTCTATATCCGGTCCCAAAGTCACGGCGAGAAGCGCTGCGCGGCGGCAGCCTCGGCAAAGCTCCGCTATATCCCTGCCGCGTATGGGAAATGCGCTTCCGACTACCACCTTATCAGGTTCGACGTCCAAATCAAAAATCCTGTATGTCTTCTTATGCGCCGCGGTGGAGACGATGACTCTGTAAGCGGCCTCCATCTTCTCCAAAAGTTCGCTATCCGCCAGCTTTACGTCAACCCCGAGCAGCCGCAGCGCTTCATTTCTGACCTGAAGCGGGATACCGCTATCAGCCACGTTTGACCCTCAGCGAGTAAAGTATGCCGCGTATGCTCTCGGATATCCTTTTTGCTATGTCGGGCTGGTTCATAGTGTAAATGTGAATGCCGTCGGCGCCGGTCGCAAGCAGGTCCACGATCTGTGCCGTTGCGTAAGCTATGCCGGCCTCTTTCATCGCCATGCTGTTATGCCCGTATGCGCGGATGATCTTCTGCACGCTCTCCGGCACCGACGCCCCGCACATCGAAACCATCCTGCTGATTTGCGACGCCGATGTTATCGGCATTATGCCGGCTACTATGGGGACGAGGATGCCGCGTTCACGCGCCATCCTGCGAAAATCATAAAAAAACCCGTTGTCGAAAAAGAGCTGGCTTATAAGGACGTCGACCCCGCAGTCGACCTTCTCCTTAAGATGATCCAGGTCTTCCTCCACGGAAAACGCCTCGACATGTTTTTCAGGGTAACATGCCGCGAAGACCCTGAAATTGTATCTGGATTTTATGAACGTTATAAGGTCTGCCGCGTGTCTGAAGTCTGTCGTCGGCCCATCCGCGCGGTCTCCGCGAAGCGCGAGCACGTTTTTGATGCCCCGCTCCCGCAGCTCGGACAGAATGGCGTCCAGCTCCTCCTCGGTACTGCCGGCGCACGTCAGATGAGCAAGCGCCGGTATGCCGTAGCTGTTCTGTATCTCCGAAGCGATGTAAACCGTATTGTCCCTGCTTGTGCCGCCAGCGCCGTACGTTACGCTGATTAGATCCGGCTCGAGGCTGGCAAGAGCGTCAACGGTCGAAAATATCGAGTCCAGGCCACCGTCGCGCTTCGGCGGGAAGATCTCAAAACTGAGCGTGGGCTTGCTGACATCAGAAAAATCTTTCATCGTGGTATCACCTTCTCGTTTTCTGTAATGCTTTTTCACCGATCGGCGGTCTTTTTACCGTCAGAGCGGCAAACGATGGTTTATGATAACATCACTGCCTGATTTACGCTTGGGTCAAAAATTTCTCTATCGCCTCCGCGACTCCGTCGTGGTCGTTGTCGGACACTATCTCATCGGCCGCGGCTTTGACTTCGTCCAAGGCGTTGCCCATAGCTACCCCTACGCCGGCCCAGGAAATCATCTCTTTGTCGTTAAGGGAATCGCCCACTGCCGCTACGGCCGACCTCGGAATGCCCATCTGGCGCGCCGCGATCTCAAGCCCGCGCGCTTTATTCACATCGGGGTGTACCATCTCGACAAACGCGCCCCACGACGTAGTGGTGTAGAGTTTACCTGTAAAACGCGCCTTCGTCTCATCGAACATTTTTTTAAAATCTTCTTTGCTTTCGGCAATCCCCAAAAGCTTGATCGAATCGACCCGAAAATCCCAGAATTTATCTTTGAGCGCCAGCGCGTCTATCTTAGCTATGTTCTCGTAGAATCTGCAGCGAGGGTCATCGTCGTCCAATACATAAAGCCTGTCGTCGGAATATACCTGTATGTACCAGCCGCGGCTGCGGTAAAAATCCATCACTTCCGCCGTCAGCTCCACTCCCAGCCCCTTCTCGTAATATACCATGCCTGCGGCAGGATCCCTCACCAGCGCTCCATTGTAAAAAACACAAGGCGACCGGATCCCCAGTTTACGTATCGTTGGCAGGGCGGAAGAGTACATCCGCCCCGTGGCGATCGTGACGTTTATGCCCTGTTCCATCGCCCGCCTGAGAGCGAGGGCTGTCCGTTCCGTCACCATGCCTTCGCCGTTTAACAGAGTCCCGTCCAGATCAATGGCGATAAGTTTTGGCCTAAATGCCGTCACAGCGCGAATACCGCCAATGATAACAGCTCTCCGGCCACCGCGACGGCCCCCAGCACATCTCCGCTCACGCCTCCCAAACGGCCGTTCATCCACAAGGCCGCGGCATAGCCTACAACGATCGACAATAAAACGGAGAAGAACCATCTGACAGGGGCGAGCGGCAAGAACAGAAGGACGCAAATAGACGCGACGAATATGTCATAGCCTTCAAAAGAGTCAACCCAGCCCTTCGCCATGCCAACCTCCCAGGGATATCGCCCGAACAGGGCGGACCAGCACATGGCATAACGTCCGGCGGCCGCGGATGCGGCACATGCGGCCGCACTCCGCTCGGGGCTGACTGAACCAAGCAGGGAAGTCCAAAGGCCAAATGCAAGGATGAGCCCTATCGCTCCATAAGCGCCAAGCCTGCTGTCTTTCATTACGGACCGCAGATCCTCTCCGCGTCTTCCGGAACCTAAGCCGTCCCACATATCACCCCAGCCGTCCAAGTGAAGCGACCATCCGGCCAAAGAGTAAAACAACACTCCTATCCAGACTGACGCCGATTGTCCTGCCCCCATAACACGTACAGCGGCTATTGCCAGCCCGGTCAGCACGCCAAGCAGGCCTCCGGCCAACGGAGAGAGGGCAAGCGCACTGTTGCCCGACGGGCTTTTGTCGGGCCACCAGTGCCTCGGAAGAGGGATTCGCGTTATTAAGGTCCAAATGACGACGAAACGCGCGAAAAAATCAAAGCGAAAATTATCCTTGTGTATATCTCTTTCAAGCCTTTTCGCATACTCCTCAACTTTCCATTTCACGCATGCCGCCTCCTCACAGAGATCCTTTTATCCACAGGGGACACCCTGCCACAACCAGCGCCACTCTGTCCGCCTTAGACGCGCACAGCTGATTCGCCCTTCCCTGAAGATCCCGGAATCTCCTTCCCATCAGGTAGGGAGGCACCAGACCAAAGCCGACCTCGTTGCTGACGATTATAAGATGCGCGCTTTGCGACGGAGCATTGCAGACGCGCTCCACCTGAGAGCGCAGGTATATCTCGCGCGCGTTCCACTCCGCCTCGCCGGCGGTCTCAGCGCTGCCGTCCTCAAGAAAGAGCCGCGTCAGCCAAAGTGTAAGACAGTCCAACAGCAGCGTCCCCGAAAGGGATGATATCACATCGGGCAGATCTTCGGGCCTGCCCTCCCATGTACTCCACCGCTTTGACCGCCTGCTCTTGTGTATCATGATACGCTCGGCCATTTCGGGGTCCCCGGCCTCCGCTGTCGCAAGATATGTGACGGCGTCACGCGCCTCCTCCGCCAAACGCTCCGCAAACGTGCTCTTACCGCTCCTCGCTCCGCCAAGAATCAAGGTTATCATCGCGTTATCAGTTTCCGAAGTTGATGTGCTTCAACAGGTTCTCCAGCGTCTGTTCTATGAACTGACCCTCCATGTTGTTCGGGGTCTTGACGCTTCCCGGGCCTGTCGGGATCTCAAAGGTAAGCCTGAACTTCGTGTCTTTATCTAAGAATTTTTCGTCGGGGTCGCTTGCCGAAACAGGTATCATATCCTTCCCGCCGCCTTTCTGTATTGTCTTGTCCACTTTGACGTTGCTGAAACTCAGGGAGGACAAACTCCCTTTTATGTTCATCGTGACGAAGCGGAAATCGTTCTTAGCAAATCCTGATAGTATCCCGCCGAGAAAGTTCTGCAACAGCTCTGACTTGTCGAAACCCTCTGAAAAATCCATCCCCGTGTCTATTATCCCCTGCAGCGCTCCCAAAAAGATGTTCAACGCGCGGATATTTACCTTTCCCATGGCGAACATGCTGATTTTCCTATCCTTGGTTATAAGGCCGTCAAGCATGACATTGCGATATACAGGGTCTCCCGGCGGCGCTACGGCCTGCGTGCCCGGAAGCATAGTGATGTTTCCGCCGTCGTAAGTGGCCGTTATCTGGACCGTGTCGAAACGCAGCGGTTTGTTGTTTGTAAATTTGCGCACAGCCTCGACCGCGTCGAAACCTGAGACATCGCCGCCTCTCAGCAGCATGAGCCCTCCGCCCCTAACTGTGCTCGTCCTTCCGACCTCTCCGCCCATGCGCATCCTTATCTCGCCTTTTCCCCTTACAGCGCCCTTAAGCTTAGGGAACGCCTGTTTCAAAAGCGGCTCCACGTCTACGCCTATAGCCGTCATGTGTCCGCCCCAGAGGCTATTTTTTATGTCCATGGCGGCTCCTCCGGAAACGGTTCCCCCGTTTGTTTTAGCTTTGACGTCCTCCATTACGGCATACCCCTCTGAGACAAAGAAAGGCGCTTTAACATCGGTGAACCTTACGCCTAAAAACCGCATTGAATCGGATGAAAAGCTTCCGCTTCCCGAAAAAGCGTCGATTTTCCCGCTGCCGCTTATGTCAAAGTCAGCCTTGCCGCCAAGTCCGGATCTCAGCATCCCCGGCAGGTATGCCCCAAATTGTCTGAGCGCTACGTTCCTGCCCTCCACTTTGAGCTCAGCGTTCCACTCTTTATCCTTCAGATATAATCTGCCGCTTCCTACGACAGCCCCCCCGTTGAGCTTTGCGCTTGCTCGAGGTATCCTGACCTCCTGAAGACCTCCGTTGAAATCAACGTCTACCACAGGCAGCAAAAATCCCCTGTATCTGAACGGCGACAGAGTCCCGCTGCCCCTGATTTCAGGAACGCCGAGAGTGCCGGTGACATCAATGTCGGCCTTTATGAAGCCCTGGACTCCCCTCAAAAACGGCAGATATTTCCTCAGCAGCTCATATATATTTATCTTATCGGAGGAGACGGAGATTGCAAGCCTCGCGTCCTTAGCGGATTCCCCGCGAGGCGCAAGCGCAACCCGTCCCTTCACCACGTTGTCGCCCTTCAAGAAAGACACGAAGAGCCCGTCGCTCTTTATGTCGCCGCCAGATCCGGTTATAAGCCCGCGTACGTCGTCCGCGCAAAAAGCCCTCCATCTTGGCTTCCCGCCCGTAATATCGGCGCTCCAGCGCATCCCGGAGCCGTCGTTGAAAACCCGCACATCACCGGTGCAAGCTCCGCCTATATCTTCGTTCATCCTGAGAAGCCCGTTGAGCACAGAAAGATCGGCGTCTTTTATCTTCGCCGTAAGATCCCACGTGGTGCGGGTCTTGCCTCTTCCGTCCGGCAGCTTCCCGGGCAAATTCACGACGCATTTTAAGACGCCCGTGCCTCCAGCCGCTGCGACGTACATCGGCGAGAACGTAAGGGTGTTCGCGCTGTAGGTCATTTTCGCAGAGAACTTATCTACATCAAGCGCCCTGAATCTGCCGTGGGGTGCGCTCATCTGAACCGTGGCCTTCGGGGCCTTCGTGGTGCCCGAGAGCTCCCACTGTCCTGACGCTGCAGCCTCAACGGTCATTTTTTCAAGGAACGGGATAAGCGGATAAAGTTTGTCCGCCCGAACGTTCTTAAATGTACCGCCAAAGCCGAGGCTCATGCCCTCCTTAGCGGCTCCTGATCTGCCTGATGCCGTAACGAGAGCGCCGTTCCAGACGCACGACATTCGCTTCAAGGAGAGGGATCTGTCCTTTAAGCGATATTCAGGCGTCGCCGTTATATTTTTAACAGCGCCTATCTTCTTTATCTCGACCGACGAGGATGAAAGAACACCCCGCAGCAGCAGATCGGAAGCGGGTCCCTCTATTGTCATGCTTGCAGCGAGAGATCCTTTGAGCCCGCTCTGTTTCAGGGACGGGAAAACGTCGCTTAAGTTTTCAAGCGGTATGCCGCCGGCGCTGAATTTGAGGTCATTACGCGCTTTGCCGAAGAGAGCGCACTTCCCCTTGAGGGTCATCTTCTTTCCTTGATATAAAGCTGAAAAATCAACGGTGCCGGCCTGGCTGCCGTTAAAAGATACCGAGCCGCGCAGGTCCGTCAGCCTGAGCCCGCGAAAACCGACTGTCGAAGGGCTTATGACCACACTGCCGACAAGCCTGTCAAGCGGACCCTTAAGGTCTGCCGACATCGAGGATATGCCCCCGCGAAGCGACATCGCGTTCTCATTGTCGTTAGATTTTATGGCATCGGCCCAGTCAGCAAAACGCAGGTTCTTCGCGCTCATCACAAGGTCGAGGTATTTTACGCCGCCCTTAGTATCAAGCCTCATCCTTCCGGACATGGACGAGTCAAACACTTTACCCTGCGCCACCTCGACTTCGATATGCCCCTTGCTGTAATCCCAGACCGCGCTTACCTCATGCAGCGGAACGCCCTTCACCATCGCCTCTTTGAGCACGCCGCTTCCGCCGACGCTCAAGTCACCGGCGGCGCGTATAACCCTGGCCTTGCACGACAGAGTGCCGCTCACGCCGTACTTTGAGACAGAAGGGACCAAAGACGCCACGGTCCTTAGATCCACGGCGCCGGCCTCCACGTTTATGTCGGCCGAAGGCAGGAACGGGCCGGAAAGCTTCACCCTCCCACCGCCAAGAGTGCAGATAAAACCGTTCATCGTCCAGTTCCCGCGCTCCTTCGCGCAGATACCTTCCATGGTAAACGGGATACCTTTTATCGACCCCCTGAGGGATGGGGCAAACCACTCGCTCCCTCTCAGTTCCAGATAACTTTTATCAAGCTTGAGCATACCTATTTTCGTTGAAATCTCTGTGTTCAGGAACTCTATCTTATCGATCGGAATATCCTTGGGACCGGAGCCCCCCTCTTTCCTCTCGGGCAGCAGAGACCTCAGAGAATCGACGTCGCTTGAAAGCCCGTCTACAACGAGAGTTCCTATGCGCGGGGATCCTTTGATAAGACTTGGGATCGAAAGGCGGATCTCAAAATTCTTCACCCTTAGCAAACTTTTACCAGAGCGTTTAAGCTCAAGGTCCGCGCCCTTGAAACCCATGATCGGGTTCCCTGCGAGCGAAGAGACGTCAACGCCGGCATTAAGCTGTTTTGAGACGGCGTTGTCCATTTGTGTCAGCACCATATCCCCCAGGAAGTCCACACTCGTGAGTAACCAAAGCACAACGAAGACGACGCCGGCCAGGACGGCGGCCGCCGCAAATATCCTTTTATTCGTGTTTATGCCGCCATCGGAAGAAACCAAACAGAATCACCTCACGGGCAACCGTCGCGTGCGTTTTGTCCATCAAGACATAAAACGGCCTAATAGATTTTATCATCTTGACGTCTGATTTTTTCACAGTTCTTTTGCGTAAGGTGTTTTCCATAGCAAATGAAACAGCCCCATACCCCATATTTTCATGGGATGACACACTTAGAGAAATGATGCCGCGCAATCTCGCGGCGCCGGTTTATTTCGTTGCAGGCAAGCCTGATGCGGCATGCCGTGAGGCATAGCCTTATTTAAACGCACGCTGCCGGCCGCGCTTGTCTTTTTGCCGGATTGAATTATCATTTTAATCGCATATGCGGGTTAAAAAAAGAGGGGGAACCAGCTATGAGGACAACGTTCTGTATATTGTTTCTCGCGACCGTGATGTCTCTTTTTGTCTTGCTTCCGTCTGCGGAGGCGCTCGTTTTGACAAGCAGCGAATTTTCTGACGGAGGCAGACTTCCGGCCAATGCCGGGTACGAAAAAGGCAACATATCTCCATACCTTGAGTGGGACGACTGTTCGCAAAACATCGCATCTTTTGCCCTTGTAATGGACGACCCGGACGCGCGGGGCTGGGTACACTGGGTCGTATATAACATCCCGCCTTACTTGAGATCCTTGAAATCGGGCTGTCCTGCCGATGCAGAACTCGCAGACGGCACGCTTCAGGGCGTGAACAGCTTCGACAAAACGGGCTACGACGGACCGTGTCCGCCTAGCGGCGTCCACAGGTATGTCTTCACGCTTTACGCGCTGGATGCAAAGCTTGACATAGGCGATAGGGCAGACAGGCAAACACTGATGAAAGCGATGAAGGGGCATGTGCTGGAGAAAGCGAGCCTTACAGGCAGATATGGTAAGTGAGGTTCGCATCAAAAAAACGGTCGAAGCAGATGAAGCAGGCACGCTATAAGTAACAAAAGCATTGTAAAATGAAACGATAAAAACTCTAAAAAGGAGGTCATAAAAATGCCGATCATACAGTTTGACGGGCCGGCTCTTTCAAAGGAGAAAAAGGCGGAGCTTGCGGCAAAGCTAACTCTCGCGTCAAAGGAAGTGCTCGGGTTGCCGGAGGAGGCCTTTCTTGTAGTGATGAGAGAAAACAGCTTGGACAACATAGCAAGCGGCGGAGTCCTTCTGTCCGAGAAACACAGGTAAATGGCGAGGGGCGCAAAAGGATGGCCTTTTGCGCCCCCAGTCGCTTATTTTAAGAAATCAGGACTAAATCCGCTTTTTCCTGAAAAACATAACCGCCGGAACGGCCGCCAAAAACACCAGCCCTCCGAAACCAAAGTTGCACCCGCCTCCGCCGCCGCCTCCGCCTGAAGATGATGGTGTCGTGAAGGACCATGTGTCCGACCAGTCCGTTAAGACGTTGTTCGAGCCTTTAAAACGTACCCGCCAGTAGTACTGTGTCCCGCTTTTAAGCTTGCCCTCCGCTATGTCCATAGATGTAAGAAACTCCTCGCTCTCTGCGTCGATCACCACACCTCGGCTGAAATCCTCAGCCGTTCCTACCTGCCATCTAGTGGCCTTGTGAGTAACGGAAGGGTCAGTGGACTGAAACGCTCCGGCCGTAAGCGCAGGCATAAGGCTGTCGATGACAGCCCCATCCTCGGGCGAAACGAGCACCGGCTTTTCAGCAACGATTTCCCCGTTTGAGACGAAGGCCTTAAGACATACGTTGCCGTTCGGCATTGACACGGTAAAGTCCTTCCACGACGCGCCGTCTTCGCTTACAAAGCTCTGCCCCGCCGACGCGACAGCCTTATCGCTGTAGGATCCTAACGGATACTCTATAGGTACCGGATAGTTGAAGCCAGGCGTCTTAAGCCTGACTACCACAGAAAACCTCTCGCCGGCTGACAGAGGCACGGCCTCATCCATGACGACCGTATGATATCCGGCGGCCTGAAGAACCCCCACAGCAGATGTCATGAGGTCTCCGCTTCTGGGTTTATCCGCGCTTACACCCTTGCGTATCTCTATCAGGTAAGACGAGTTTGAGGCGCCGGCATAGAAAGATACGGCCTTAAGCGCCTCCGCGTTTGAGCCGGGGGAGATTTCACGCGCGGTAAAGACGTTGGCAAACCACGCGGTGTCGGAGCCGTAACCCCAAGAGTTTACCCAGCCCAACGGGTCGTACTGGTAGACTCCGTCGAAATCCGTCTTATCGCCGCCTATGAACAGAGCCGGGTCGCCGATGTTAGGGTCACAGTAAGAGAGCCAGAAATATCCGTTGTCGCCCCACGAGCTTCCCCAGCTGTTCTTGATAAGCCACGCTCCGTTTGTGGCGGGTTTCGCCGCACCAGAGAAATTCTCTTTAGGGAAATCATCGTCCCAACCCGCTATCGTGACCGCATGCCCCCCTCTAGTACTTACGTTAGGACAGTAAAAAGAGTTATACGTCGCGTTGAAATATGAGTCGCTTGCCCACTGCATCCTTATCGTGACGGCACCGTACGTCATAACCGCGTTTTTGACCGCCTCGGCGTCAAAATCGCCGCCGAGGTAATAGACGTTTTCAAGATGCTTTGAAACTGGGTCTGAAGCAAGCGGTGTAAACTCCTTAGACCACGGTTTTGTGTTCTGATAAGGCCGGTCTGCCTCGTTGACCGCGCCGGTCCACCTGGCCAAAATAGCGGAGGCCATCCACGCGTTGCCTCCCTGATCAAAAATAGGATCGTATCCGAATAATGGAGTGGACTGCGTAAAAGCCGGTTTTTCGGAGTTTTCGTCCACACGGGCAAAATATGACAGGTGCCACTCCGAGAAATCTTCGGGCTCAGGCGCGCCGGATGCGAGAAACGACGATTCAAGCGAGGCCATCGCCCCAAACGCCCAGCATGTGCCGTAAGGACCCTGGTCGCGCACATCGGTCATTCTGTTGTGATCCCTTAAGTCATACTTAGGCGGCAGCACCGCCCCAATTCCCCGCATAAATATACCCGCAGGCGGCCTGACATGCGAAAGGTCAAGCGGGGACGGGATATAGCCGCATCGGGGAAGCATGTCTTCGGAGGATGCCTTGGCGCCGCTGTTTTTGTCGCGCGCGTACGTGACGAACGCCTCGTTTAAAGGCGCGCACCGAAGCCCTTCGGCAAGAGCCCCGGCCGTAAAGACAAACATAAGAAAAATCGCCGCTGCCAACGTCAGGCTCAGTCTTCCTTTTTTCATGGCCATCCATCCTTTGTTTTGGTTTTTAAATTTCACAAGGCATCCTAAGCTGAAACAAAAGCTCTCCAACGCGGCAGAACCGGCTCATCTGACTTTTATAGCGCAGATATAGTACTTGTCCGGCGAGCCTCCCTTCTCCCATGGGCGGCTGCAGGTCATCAGGAGAGTCGCTGTTCCCGGGCGCTCCGCCCTGAAAAACCATGATTCAAAGCCCCCCAAACCCACCATTGGCCTCGCCGTATCAGGCTCGCAGGCAGGCTCCGTCTCTTTACCGCAGAACGAAAGCGCTTCTTTAGGAAAAAGTCCGGCCAAAGCCCACGAATACCCCGTCGAGGGGTTTGACGGCACGCGCACGCGGTAAACCGCGCCATTTTGAACCTCGCCGCAGTCTGCGAAGACAAAGAGGCCTCCGCGCGCAGGGAAACGTAAGCCGTCCATGCGCACAAAACAGCCGCGTCCCCATGAGAACCGCACGGCGAACAGCGCGCCCGCAGGCATGCCGTCAATGACAAAGCGCCCGTTTAAGTCCGATACCGCATTATGTGCGCGGCTTCCATCCCATACCGAGACCCTGACTTTTACCGCCGCGTCTTTTCCATCTCTTGTTACTACGCCACAAAGCCGCTGCTCCAAAGCGCACGCCGGGCGGCACGCTAAAACCGACAGAAACATAACGGACAGAAACAACATTGCGACTCCGCGCAAGAAAGCCACCTCCCAACCCCTATGCAGCCATCGGCGATAGAACTCATAAAATACGTGCGCGCAACGCTGCAAATCCACTGCGCGTCCTCTGATGCGCGGCTAGGAGCGGATCTATATCCGTGTTGCGATAATACCATTTTTTGTAAAAAAAGACAGTCGTTCATATCAATTACAGAGAATTTTTTTCAGTTTTTTTCAGGCGCGAAAACGACAAATACCGACTAAAACGACTTACTCCCAAAAGCGTGTGTCTTGTTAGATTTGCTTACGACGAAATGAAATCGCCCGCGCCGAGTTTTTTGATCTTCATGTCAAATGTTGTCATATGCCGCGTAATTTCAAAACCGGCTTAATCGAGAAAGGAATCAAAAGATTATTTCTCGTTTTACATACCGTTAAACCTAAGCAGCGCTTCGGCATATATGTGCGTGCATTTTTTCAGATTGTCGATCGAGATGTTTTCATTAGGCTGGTGCGCCGTTTCTTCTTCGCCTGGGAAGAGCGGCCCCGCTGAGACTGAGTTCGGCATGAAACGGCAATAAGTCCCGCCTCCCATACTTATGGGAGCCGGACGCGTATCAGTTATCTCTTCATAGGCATCAAGAAGCGTTTGAACCGCAGGATGATCCTCTCTTACGTACAAAGGCGCTTTATGGGTGTGCAAAGATAGATTGGCTCCCATCGCCTCCGTACGTTTTTTTAGATTTGCGATCAATTCGTCTGGGTCGATTGTTACCGGATACCGTATATCAAACTTCAGGCTCAAAGACAAAAGACCGTCAGAGATATTCGATTCCACCGCGGCACAGTTGCATGTAAGATCCCCTGAGACATCGTCGCGACATTTTATCGACAGCGACTCCCCGTAACAATCTGTTCCCGCAAGCGCGAACGCTTTGTTCAGTACGCACATGTCCTCTTCCTGAAACACATTTTCCTGCATGGCGCAGATAAGATTCTGCACTGCGTTTACGCCTTTATAAGGCTCCATCGCATGTGCTGACCTGCCTTGCGCCGTAACCACACACATTTGCCCATCTTTTAAAAACTTAATCTCCGCTCTGTCCGGAACAACGTTGAAGCGGTCCCCTCCATTTATGGAAATCACTCTGTTCAACGCATCCGTGGGAACCTTCTGCGATGCCACCGTAATTATGATTCTGAGAATGCCCTTTTCCGCGTTAACCACAGGGAAAGACGCATCGGGCGAAAAACTAAATTCGGGCAATTCCGCATGTTCCCTGTAATATTTTATGCACCTTGACCCGCTCTCCTCGTCAAGACCCACTATAAGCCTAAACCTGCGGCGCAAGGCAGTTTGAGAGTCGCGCAAAGCCGCCATCGCGAAGAGTACCGCCATTGCGGGTCCCTTGTCGTCGACGCTGCCCCTTCCGTACAAGACTCCGTCAGAAATCTCCGCCGCATATGGCGAAAATATCCACTCCTCTGGCTTGCCTTCGGGCATTACATCAAGATGCGCGAGAATACCTATAAGAGGAAGGTCTTCATCCCCCATCTCAACGTAGCCGACATAATTATCCAGATTCCTCGTCTTGAAACCCATCTGCGCCGCAGTACCCAAAAAATGGCTCAAAACGCAGGACATGTCGGGGCCAAATGGATGTTTTTCGGAGCATTCCCGTTCGTTGAGCACGCTTTTGATCCCTATTATGCGCCGCGTTTCCGCAAGCTGCTTGTTAAAATTTCTCTCCACTGACTCATGCATATCGGAACCAGTCATTCCCATGTTTGTTGCTCCTTCCGGATTTTATTAATTTTATAAAGTTCTTTTGCGAAAGCAAGATTGATTCTCACTGCGGGCTTGTCAATATCCGCTCCAAGGAGCTCTTGTATCTTCCTGTAGCGATATTTGACGGTGTTATAGTGAAGGTTCATCTGGTCGGCCGCAGGTTTAAGCTGCCAGTTATTGTCGATTATGCGAAAGAGCGTATCCAAAAGTGAGTCACTTTCGTATTCGTTGCCATCTCCTATTAGCTTACCGAGGTACTCTTTTATAAAATCATGCGCCTCTGGCGTATCCTGTATCTGTGATAAAAATTTATAAGCGCCCATATCTTCCCAGAAAAGAGGTTCTCCTCCGGAATCCGCCTGCTGCGCCATAGCCAGGACCTTCGACGCTTCACGAAAACTTTTGCTGCACAGCGTTATATTTCCAACTTGTGAACCAACCCCCATTATGAGTTGCAGCCCTGTCTGCACCCTTACGCTTCTGCAGGCGGCTTGAAACACCCGGGAAACATTCTCCTTAAAGTTCCGCCATCCTCCGTCAGGGACGCTGACTATAAATGCCATTTCGTTTTCCAGAGGCGAATAGGGGATGTTGTCCTGAAGCTCGCTCAAGAGAGAACGAGTAGCCTCAAAAGCCCGCATATACGGTTCACACGGATTGCCCAGCAGCGAGCGGGCTCTGTCAATTCCTACCAGAACAACGGCTTTAGCCCCTGTAAGATCCCAGTTCAAAAGACGTCCTCTGCTTAATATCTCTGAGTCCTGCCTGAATCTTCTGTAAAGAATGTCCTGCACAAACTGTGTCTCCCTGCCTCGTTCTATTTTCCACCTCTCATGCTCCCATTTAAGCGACATCTGCAGCGCTTCCTTCGCATGGTTCAGCGCAACTTCGGCTTCCATATCGCCTACAGGTCTGTCTGTGAACAGATATCCTCGCACCTTTCCGTTCAGTATTATCTTTTCATAAGGGAAATGCCCCGTCAAAGACGCGAGCGGGACGTCTTCTATCAACTGATTGAATTCAAGAGACGTTGTGAAAGCGTGCCGTTCTCCGGTCACAATATCGACGAACAGAATTTCCCTCGAAATATATTTGTTCAGCAGCGACAGCAAAGAATCGACCGTACCGTCGGAGAGCATCAGATTGAAAAACTTTTCATGTATCTCGTCTGAAGTCTGCATCATCTTTATGGCCTTGTCAGACATTGCTATGAGAACCGGATTTATTATGTCAGTATGCGCATAGTGGCGCGGAATACCTATGAGTGGGAAAGACATAGCGTTTGCGGCAGACAGCACATTCTGCGGGATGCGCTCTATGTATCTTTCGAGCTTTACGCCCAAAGCCGCTGCGTTATATCTATTGGCTGTCTCCATAAGCTGGATCAGAAGCTCAGGATCATCCCTGAAAATATAGCCCGATGTGAGCAGGAATTCACCGCCGTAAACCCATCCTTCAATATCGGGCACATCGACCACACAGACGGTCTTCACCTCTCTAGTCTCTATGCCGTTTTCGCCGGCAAGGACGCGGAAATCAGAAAATCCCCCCTGCTCAATCATCTGTTTGATCGTCAGGCGCATATCGTCACCTCTGGATGGAGATATTTTTGTTATAAAACATTGCACTTTTGGTTTTTTATTATACCTGAAATACAGCTAAAAACAGATAAAAAGAACAAAACACTGAATAAGCCCTAAAAATTTATAATTTTTACTAAAAAAAGCTATGATTTTTATATCTAAAATACAACGCATTGAGGATAGCGAGAAATTTTTTGTCGCTTGTTAAAACAATCATAAATATTGTTCGTTTTCTGAAACAATGACTATATATCAGACTGAGGCTAAACTTTTTTGATATTAATCGTTATGAAAATTTTTTTGAAAGGGGCAATCTTAGATGTTTACAATAGGAATGGAGCCAAGGGATGAGTATATGAATTTTGAGCTAGCCAAAGGCGCAATGACTTTGGCTAGGGACGTGATGCTCATCAAACCAAAAGAGAGCGTCGTCATAACAGGAGATTCCTGCACAGACCGCAGGGTTGTCGAAGAGACTGCGAAAGCGGTCTTCTCGATAGGAGGGCATCCGGCCATAATCTATTATCCAACGGCACCGGAGACGTGTCTTGAACCATATGCTCCTATAGCGGCGGCCGTGGAGCACTGCGACGTCTGGATAGAGTTCACGTATTCTTCCATAATGCACTCTGATTGCTTCAGAGCGTCTCTCGCCGCAGGCGTAAGATATATCAATCTTACAGGCATGGACGCGATGATGATGGTTCGAACCATAAGCAACATAGACTACCCATCGGTGGTAAAAATGGGCGAGACCATCCAGCGTATAATCCAGGAAAGCGACGAGGTGATCGTAAAAAGCCCCGCAGGTACGAACCTTAAGGGATACAACCGCGGCCGCAGGGTCCGCCTTTCGGGCAAACTGGCCACGGAAAAGGGATATCCCATAATGCTTGCAGGACAGGTATCTTGGTGTCCCATTGAAGAGACGATCGAAGGCGTTCTGGTTTTCGACGGGGCGCTGTTTCCCCCAATGTCGCTAGGAAAGCTCAGCGAACCCGTAGCTATGACGCTGCAAGAAGGGCGCGTGAGCGACATCCGCGGTGGACGCGAGGCAAAGGTTTTCAGCCAATGGATGGAGAATCTCAACGACCCTGATAACATGTATCGGCTAGCTCATTACTCGCTTGGATTCAATCCCGGCGTCAGGGCCGTCACAGGGCGCATAGTGGAAGACGAGCGAGTTTTCGGATGCATAGAGTTTGGCATAGGGAGCCAAGGGAAGTCGATACTCGGCAAAGAATGGGCCGCTGCGGGCCATACCGACGGCATTGTGCTCAATCCGACCATTGTCCTGGACGGCCGGGTCTTTGAAGAGGACGGAGTATACCGCCATCCTGAAGTGAGAGAGTTTTGCAAACAACTCGGCATAAGCGGTTATTAAGCGCAGCCGCCTGACTGACGATCCGCGCATGGCCCGTGACTGACAGCGATGCGCGGATACGGTTAAAACTGGCAACAACGATTAGAGAAGGAGGGTCGCCTTTGAAAAACGGAACATCTGCATCTCATGTGAAAGCACTGGAACCTGCGACACTGCTTTTAAGCAGCTTAGTTTCCGTAGTATCTGCTGTGATTTCAATGCAGGTACTCGTTAAGACTGGATTCGGCGCCAACACATCCATCCTGGGTGCGATAATCGCTATGTCCCTTTCGCGCGTTCCGCTTGCGATGATGGACCGCTTCCGATCAATTGACAGACAGAACTTAGTTCAGACGATGTGCTCAGGCGCGGCCTTTGCCGCTTCGAACTGCGGGATACTCGCCATAGGAATCCTATATTACGTCAAAGGGGCGATATCGTACGTCCCGGCAATGTTCATAGGCTCTTTCGCCGCTACTGTGATAAGCATCTATTTTGTCTACCGTCTTTATGATTCAAAGGTCTACCCCGCAGCCGCTTCCTGGCCTCCCGGGATAGCGACTGCCCAGACGATTGAGGCAGGCGACAAAGGCGGGGAAAAGATAAAAAGACTGCTGCAGGGGATCGCTGCCGGCATCCTGGGCAATATGATAAAAATCCCTGCGGCCTGGATAGGCATACCAGGCACAGCCTCTTTTGGATTACCGATGGCTGGCATAGGGATCGTCTTTCTCGCAAATATTTGGTCTATGTCGGCACTTGCCGTTGGTTTGCTCATAAGGGCATATGCCCCGGTGTTTTTCGATTTCGATATAGGATCTACATATATCCCGCAGGGAATGATGGTGGGTGCCGGCGTAATGTCTTTAATACAGGTAGCAGCGATGCTGCGTAAAAGTTCGCGGGAGACTTCAGATTCCATAGAGGAAGACGGCGAAATATATTCCTGCACCGTATCGCACAGCGGGGTACAAAAAGCAGTTTTGCAGACATTCATGCTGAATGCGGCAGTCGGTGCTGCGTTAGCGTTTTTCACGGGAATGATGGCGCAGATGAGCGCACCGCAGATTATTGCATGGATACTGTGGGTGGCCGTTTCCTCAGTGATAGCTCCGATGCTTGTCGGCATATGTGCGATGCGGTCCGGGTGGTTTCCAGCGTTTGCGATAACTACGATATTTCTGTCTCTCGGCCTTCTTTTTGGATTTCCGACTATGCCGCTCGTCATACTAACCGGCTATATTGCCTGCACCGGACCATGCTTCGCCGATATGGGGTACGACTTAAAAACGGGGTGGATATTACGCGGCAAGAGCAAAGACACAGCGTATGAGCTTGACGGGCGAAAACAGCAGCTAATTGCGGAAATGGCAGGCGCGGTGATAGGGTTTGCCGTAGTAGCCGGTTTTGTCAGTATGTACTTTAAGCTGGGAACGCTTGCGCCTGTTTCGAAAGTGTTCGCTGCAACGATAGAGGCCGGACAAAATCCGGAGATCTTAGGCCAGCTCATAAAGTGGGGCGCATTCGGCGCACTGATACAATTTGCGTTCGGCATCAAGAAGACGGTTGGAGTGCTGCTTGCCACAGGACTTCTTATAAACAGCCCTATGTACGGCATCGGTGTTGTAGCGGCAGTGATTTACCGGGCAATATTCGGCAGCGGGAGAATGGAGCTCAGGGAATCCGGGCTAATAGCAGGGGATGGCATATACAGCTTCTTTGCTGCCCTGGTAAAGGCGTTTTGCTAAAAACACAAGCCCTCGCGCGTTGGCATTAGTCGGTTTCGCACATGGCATGCTATGCGACTATCGCGGCTTCCGCCGACGCTTAAGTCACCGGCGGCGCGTATAATCCTGGCCTTGCACGACAGAGTGCCGCTCACGCCATAATTAGACAACATAGCAAGCAGCGGAGTCCTTCTGTCCGAGAAACACAGGTAAATGGCGAGGGGCGCAAAAGGATGGCCTTTTGCGCCCCCAGTCGCTTATTTTAAGAAATCAGGACTAAATCCGCTTTTTCCTGAGAAACATAACCGCCGGAACGGCCGCCAAAAACACCAGCCCTCCGAAACCAAAGTTGCACCCGCCTGAAGATGATGGTGTCGTGAAGGACCATGTGTCCGACCAGTCCGTTAAGACGTTGTTCGAGCCTTTAAAACGTACCCGCCAGTAGTACCGCATCCCGCTTTTAAGCTTGCCCTCCGCTATGTCCATAGATGCTGGAATATTATTGCAACGCGGTTACATAAACACACTGTGCTTTATAATAATATCCAAGAAGATTTCTTTTTATAACGGGCTTCAAAAAAACGCTTTTTCTTTCAATGCTATGCGTCGGGCTCATTTTCGCCAAAATCGGCTCAGCATCTGCCGACGCAACGTTTACAGAACTTCAAAATCTAATTGACAATACGTATGAAACCCTGACTCTGACACAGGACTACAAATACGATTACGGTGCCGCTCCGCCGCCTGTCACGAGGAGGTCTGTCTCTATCTCTTTTCTCATCTCTTTGCCTCCTCTCATTTCGTCTCCATCGGCACGAGCCCCTTGCCGAGCTGGGTCTCGATCTTCATGCCCGATGACAGCGGCGTCACGCATGTCCTCACGTTCGGCACTTCGTCTACTGCCATGAAACATGAGCTGCATTTGCCTATCGCACACAAAAATCCTCGCGGACGCCTCATCTCCGGGGTTAAATCCCGCGATTATTTTTTGACGGCACGGAGCTTGCCTTACCATTTTGACTACTAGCCATTAAAGCCCCATGCCGCCATTTTGTTGATTATTGTCAAATTCTTGAAATTCCGCATAGATTATTCTCTGCCAAATCCTGAGCGGACAACGATCTCTCAAATATTAAAATCGTTCCGCTTCGGGCCAATAATATGAAATCGCGTCAATTATCGGGAGTTGCCTCGATATCTGTCGCCTCAAGCTTAAAAATTACCGGCCTAAAGCCGTCGGGACATGAAACAACCGCCGTTCCCGGTTCTTTGTTCCAGCCGGAGTAGTAAAAATCCTTAGCGCCATGAGCCAAGGCAAAGGCAAACGGGTGGATCGCTTTCCAAGCCTCGTCGCAAAGCCCCTCCGGTTTTCTAAAATCGGCAATCCACGACTCGCCGGGCTTGTATGCGCAGATACGCTGGGATCTCGGCCCGCCGAGTTCGTTCGCGATCTCTTCGTTATATGTCGCTTTAAGCACTGTAATTTTTACTTTTTTCATTTTATCCTCCCCATTAAATACGCGCTTTAATTTATTGCTGTGACATTACCTCGGCGAGGCTTCTGTAAAATGTGCCTGCGGGTGCGCTTCCTATTTTCTTTGCCGTAAGGAACACTCCGTCCATATATATGTCGCTTGTGTGGTCCTCGACGGCTATCTTGATAAGTTCGTCTTTGCGCGCAAGGGTGATGATATGGGCCGAGTAGGGACCGGGCCAAGGCAGGCGCTGAGAAAAAACAGGGACACCGTTTATCTTGCCGCCAAGGACCCCCGGATAAACCTCCTTGCTCTTGACCTCCCCCATCGGACCGGCGGAAGCCGCCTGCGCAAGCGCCTGTGCCGTCCCGCTCGGCGCGTTCGCCATCTCGTTGGTATGCTGGTCCATAACTGTAACGAACGGATAGAATTCACGGGCTTTTTTAATGAACTCAGAGACCAGGCTGATACCTAATCCGTAGTTCGGTATAACCGCCCAGCGCAGCCCCTTTGCAGCGACCTCTTTCTTGAACGGCTCCAACTGTTCGTCCGTAAGGCCGGTAGTCCCGACAACGGCATTCAAACCATGCTTCAGGTATAGCCTCATATTACCATCAAGAAGCGGTGTGGCTGTAAAATCTATTACTACATCGGGTTTTGCCTCTGCGAGCCCTTTGTCCAGATCGCCTGACGCCAAAATACCGAGCGGTTTGATTTTAGCGAGTACGCCAAGATCTTCGCCCGCCTCCAAACACCAGCCTCCGACGAGCTCAAATCCCTCCGTCTTCTGGATAGTCCTGATTACAGTACTTCCGACATTGCCTGACGCTCCCGACACGAATACTTTAACCATAAGATCTCCTCCTCTTTTCTGTCATGCTGACAACTTAAAGTTTTTACGCTATGTTATCAACGAAACAGAAAATAAACAAGTACTCACTATTTGTTTAGATACTTTCCTAAAGGTTAGTGTGTCTATAATAAATGCGCTTGATTTATTGCTGGGCATCGGCGATTCCTGATCGAGCTATTCGCGACCCAACAGGATTTGATGAGCTAAATAATGGCTGTATAGCTGTATAATAGAATGGCAGTTGTTATAGGCTGCAACAACAAGAACAAAATTCCACGGAGAACTTCCCGGCGTATCTGGCGGTCCAAACCGTGAGGATCTGTCGTTTTATCGTCCTTGCGGTCTTGGTTGCGCAGGTGACGTGAAATAGCTTGGTTATAAATTAACAGTTCCGTAAATATATTGGATAGGGTGATTGTTTATGCCAATACTGAATTTAAGCAAGGACTGTCTTCCGTCCGGGGCCGCAATAAGCGACACGGGTTTTGGTTACACCCTCTCAATTATCGGCGGTAAACACAAGATGATAATCATTTACTGCATTGCCCAGTGCGATAACGTTTTACGGTTTAACGAGCTGCATAAAATGATAAAAAATATTTCATACAAGTCACTCAGCCAGGCGCTCAAAGAGTTGGAAGCCGACGATCTTATCATACGCCGCGAATATCCGCAGATCCCACCCAAGGTCGAGTACTCGCTCACCCCGAAAGGGATCTCTCTCATACCGATAATGGAGGCCATGTGCGAGTGGGGCAAAAAAAACAGGCCGGACCAAATCAAGTCAAACTCGCACTGAATATGGGCGCCAAGCCAGTTATCAGCCCTACGGACAGTATCGGGCACAGAATCGAGTAGGAGGCTGCCCATTATTTGAGCAGCCGTCCTCTCACACCACCGTACGTACCGTTCGGTATACGGCGGTTCGGTAACTTAAGCGCATTACCTCGTATCTTCCGGATATGTCGTCATATCCTTGTGATGCGAGGTATTTGTTTGTTAATGACCTGCTGAGTATCCAGCTGCCGGCTATTCTCCAGTAGCCAAGTCTGCTGTTTGCCCATTGCCATGCCTGATTTTTATCGATTCCGAGTTTCACAAGATTCTCTTGTCTGGTTCTTACTCTCTTCCAATGTTTCCAATAGATCTGACGTATCCGCCGTCTTGTCCATTCAGATATGTCCTGCATATAGTTTCTCATGTCTGCTATGGAGTAGTATCCGAGCCAACCTGTCGTGTATCTTCTGAGGATGAGCAGGGTGTTCGTTATTGATCTGCCATGTTTTCGGCCGGTCAGACTGCGGATATTGTCCTTGAATCTTTTCAGGCTTTTGGGGTGTACTCTTATTCCAGCTTTCCCGTTTGCGGCATATAGGGAGAAGCCCAGGAATTTGAGTTTCATTGGGCTTCCTATGCAGCTTTTCTCTCTGTTGACTCTAAGTCTGAGTTTTCCTTCAAGATATGATACACAGCTTGCCATTACTCTTTGGGGCGCTCTTAGGCTTTTGACATATATTGTCAGCATACGAAATCCGCGGCAGTATCTATGGCTTGCATGGTCGAACACTCTTGAAAGCAGTTCTGCTTTCTTGCTGCGCTGTCTGCTAAAGAGAGAATCATCTGCTATGAGCACCGACTCTCTGTCGTTCCCTGTCAAACGGTCAACTTCTGAAATAAGCTGAGACATCCCTTTATACAGGAGTTTTTCCCAGTTGAAATGCTCGCTGTTGAGGAAACGGTATGCCGTGTTCTTCCTGAATGTCAGTAAAGAGTCATCCGACAACAGACTCCTATAGAGGTTCTTGCCTGTAAAAACAAGAGCAAACAGCTCTTTGAGTATCTCTGTGCAGCTGAATCCTGATTCCTTGTAAAAGTTTGAGCTTTTAAGCTGTTTGGATATATTTATTTTGGAAAAGAAATGGTCGACCGATGACTTAAAGACGTGGCGGTTATCATTTATATCTGCTATAATGTTTGTCATTGGAAAGCCTCCTTACATTTTGGTATTACTTGATTTGTCGCTATTTCAATTATACCACTTAAGGGGCTTTCCTCTTGTTTTTTATCGCGTGATCCTATATGTATTTTTCAAGGTTCAAATCTTCCTTCTCATCTGTTCTTGAGGTGGGAAAGTTGAGTTATTTTATTTGAAATATACATATACTCTTATATATTTTGTATGTTAAGATACATAACGTAAAAAGTTCAAAACATCATGGTCCGGTTAAGGATCATTATGTAATGTGTGAAGCTGTTTATTGACGTGTTCTTATGCATCGTAAAATCAATTTTAGGAAGGAATGTGATTGATTTATGAAGAAAACGTGCAGATTTATATACCTAGCGGTTTTTTTGCCTGTACTGCTGCTGATGATGATGGTGTCAGGAGCGTGGGCCACAACCTACCGAGGCAAGGTACAGACAACGGATGCTACTTTTGGAAGCGGAGATAGCTTTTATAATAAAAATATATCGCTTTTCCCATACTCTCCAGCGATCCCTACTGCTCTGACGATAACAGGCGGCACCACGATACTCAATGGATCTAATGTTCAGGGGTGGAGAGGAATTTTTGTTGACCCGTCAGGCACATATGCCATGGTCGAACTTTACGGAGCTTCGGTTTCCACGCTTGTAAATATAATTCCGGGGAGCTACTGGGCTGCAGTGGCTCTTGAGGGAACAGGGGCAGAGGCTGAAATTTATAACAGCACCATAACAGGAAACGGAGTAGGCACTCACGGTTTGCTTGCCGCGAATTCCGGACATGCATGGATCACCGATTCTTCAGTAACAGCTAATGGCATTAATTCAAACGGGCTTTATGCTTATGGCGGCGATTACTATATCGCAATGTCGGGCGGTTCTGTAACCGTAAACGGAGCCGGAGGCAGCGCAGTGAAGGCTGAAGGTGCCGGCGGATCGGGCATAATATTAACCGATACGACTGTAACCGCTAACGGGGCTGGAACCAACGGACTGTATGCCGAGGACGGCGGATACATAGCAATGTCCGGCGGTTCGGTAACCGCGAACGGAGCCGGAGGCAGCGCAGTGAAGGCTGAAGGTGCCGGCGGATCGGGCATAATATTAACCAATACGACTGTAACCGCTAACGGGGCTGGAACCAACGGACTGTATGCCAATGACGGCGGATACATAACAATGTCCGGCGGATCGGTTTCCACGGCCGGTGCAGCAAGCCATGCCGTGATTTCAAGCGGCAGCGATTCGGAAGTCGATATTGAAGATGCAGATGTTTCAACTTCAGGGCTTGGTTCGTACGGCCTTTATGCTAACAGCGGCGGCAGTATATTTATGGAGGACGGAACGGTTTCGACATCCGGGCTGCTGGGCAGCCACGCCGTGATTTCAAGCGGAAGCGGTTCAGAAGTATCGCTCAACGATGTCCATGTATCAACCAATGGAATATGGAACAGCGCGGTCGGGCTTTATGCCTACGGAATATATGCGGCTGACGGAGGAGAAGTGGATATGGACGGCGGTTCCGTATCTACTACAGGTGCATTGAGCCATGGCGCGGTAGCTGAAGGAGACGGCTCTTTGATTTCGATGAGCAGTGCCGGTGATGTTTCTACCGAAGGAATAGGTGCATATGGGCTGTATGCAAATAGCGGCGGCAGGATATACATGAACGGCGATCCAGCACTCCCGGAAGCATTTTCCTTATCCTTCCAGTCTGTGACTACCATAAGCACGACCGGCGATTATGCACATGCGGTAATGTCTTCAGGAACAGGTTCAGAGATATATCTGTCAGGCGTTTCACTGTCCACTGAAGGAGACAGCGCGTACGGCCTTTATGCTGATGATGGAGGATTTATAGAGATGGAAGGAGGATCGATAGACAGCCTATCTGATACATATATGTATGTTGATAACGGTTATCTGGATCTGTACGGAGCAACTGCCGGCAGGGATGATGCGGAATCACTGCTGCTGACGGATTCTTCTGGAACTGTAAATGCGTACGAAGGGACTGTCCTTACTGGTAATGTCAGACATACCGGAGGTTCCGACGGAACCCTTGATCTGACTCTGGCAAGCGGTTCAAGCCTGGCTGGCATGGTAAATGCCAATACAGACAATCCTGATGCGAAGATAAATGTTACCCTCTTTGACAACAGCGCAGCCTGGTATGTGAGAGGCGATTCGACGACAAACGGCAAACTTGCCAATGCCGGAACCGTTGACTATATTTTCTCCAATACTGTGGACGCTGACACTATGAGCTTCGTGGTCCCCGATGGCGATTACAGCGGATATAAAACTATAACGGCAGCAGATTTTGAAGGTCTCTCTGACTCGTTAAGCAGCATTCCAGGTACTTTGAAAATGAAGGCCGATATAAGCGGTAATATGTCTGATTTGCTGTATGTTACTGGGGCTGCGTCAGGCACTAACATGATAGATGTACAGAATATATCCAATAGCGGAGCAGAACGGATGGACGCCATGATCGTGGTCGATAACGGCGCAGATAGCACGGCTGAATTCAGCCTGGTGGATCCAGACGGAGTTGTTGATGCAGGCGCATGGAACTATGTCCTTGCCGAAGAGATGAATGGTAATTCAAAAGAATGGTATTTAAAGCGCAATTCCCTGACCTCAGTAGGACAGGGCATCGTTAGTTCCGTAGTTGATTCCGAGATATGGTATACTGAAGTAGGTACTTTATTCGACCGCCTCAAGATTTATAAGAACGGATATGTGGGTGGTGTCTGGGCGAACGCTGTCGCTAAAAAAGTGGAATTTGACGGCGGGTTCGGATCGGTATTTGATGAAGAATTCAGGACTGTGTCCCTTGGGTATGACAAGAAACTTGACAGGGATAACGGCGTCCTGTACCAGGGCGTCATGATAGGCTACGGCAATGCCGACAGAGATATAACAAACAACATTGGAAATACTGACATTGATTCATTCCATGCGTCACTATATTCCATTTATAGCAGCAATAACGGATGCTATGTCGCCGGACTGCTGAAATTCAACCATTATAAGAGTGATATGACGATAAATAAACTCGACGATTTCAGCGCCGCTCTTGGAGAATCCCTTGGCTTCAATACGGTTACGGGCGAATACGAAAATAATGGATTCGGCGTATCAGTAATGCTTGGGAAGCGTATTGATACCGGCAGCAAAGGATGGTATTGGGAACCACAGCTCCAGATGTCCTGGATGAAGCTTGCCGGAGATAACTACACGACCAACTCTGGAATAGACGTCGACATATCTGATTCTGATTCCATACAGGCGCGTGGCGGCATTATGCTAGGGCGCTCCGTTCTTACATCAAACGGTATGGCACTTGATATTTACGGGAAAGCTTCAATTGTACATGAGTTTGACGGAGAGACTGACATTACTATGAGCGGAGGCAGATGGACGAGCGACCTTGGCGGAACCTGGGGAGTTTACGAGGTCGGCTTAAACTGGCAGATCGCGCAGAAGAGCTATTTCAATGTAAGCTTCCAGTATGCCGACGGTGACAGCAGGACACAGCCTTGGGGCGCGCAGGTAGGGTTTTCGTTCGAAATGTAGCTTTACAGCCATTGCCTGCGACATATTTATCAACCTGTATCTTAAGGCTGTAAAGACATATATGCTTTAATAGTGTAAAAAGCGGCATTATCTGCAATATGCAGATTTTGCCGCTTTTTCGTAAGCGTCAAACGCGAGGGACCTGTCCAACCTGGCGAGAGACAAATAAACTCCCCATAGCACCAAAGCTGAACTGAGGGGAGCTTATTTCATGTTTGACTGCAGAGGCAAAGAGATCTATCTGATATGTGGGGCAACGGATATGCGCAAAGGAATAGACGGACTATCCTCTTCTGCTGTACACCGAAAGGTGCAAAAGCCAGTTCAATAATTTACTCCATAATTGAGACTGCAAAGGAAAATGGGCTCAAGCCCTTTGAATACCTCAAATACATATTTGAGAGCATGCCAAACATCCCCAAAGATAGCTTTCATACTCTGCTGCCGTGGAGCAAAGATTTGCCGGACAGCTTACATGTCGGACATAACGACATTTCCTCTGCACAGTAAACCTATGAGACTCAGCACTGCTCTCTGTCTTTAGTGCGGGAAAAATATCCCGGTTCCTGGAAGTTATCCAAGGTCCGGGATGTTTGACGCTTACTGTCTTTCACCGTCTAGCCTGTACACATGCCGGGCACAGATAAAAAATAGAGCCCTCCGAAAGGGCCCTATCGTTATTTCTGGTGGAGATAAGGGGATTTGAACCCCTGACCTCTTGAATGCCATTCAAGCGCTCTCCCAACTGAGCTATATCCCCAAGCGGCGGCCTTTTCAGCCGAACATGGGCAATTATACTGATTAGCCCTGGTGGTGTCAATACTATTATAAGGGCCATGAGAATACCTGCCGTATCAGTAAAAATCAAAAAACGTCTGCCCGTGCTGTTTTTGGCCGCTCTCTTGTTTGTAACGCCGTACGCGGCGCCATGTTGCGCCATGACAAAGGCGGAGCTTTTGCCTTTGATATCCGGCGCTCTCGGACACAGCGTGCCGGATAAGTATTTTTCGGAGGACGAAGGCGGCGCGGTGACGAACGCGTTTGCGGTAAGGCTTGCTTTGGAGGCGATGGGCTGGGGTTTCGTGATATCCGCATACGACCAGGTGACTATGCTGCCGGAGTGGAGCGAGAGAGACCCTCTGACCGAGATAGCCGCGAACATGACTCCCGCCGTTCCCATCGAGATACGCTCCGCTTTTGAGTCACCCATCTCCGAGAGCGGAGCAGAGATGCTAGCAGGCTGGCTGAAGCAGTGCGCAAAGGGCGTCTCCTGGAAAGCGTCTTTTAAGGCGGGCGCAACGGAGCTCATCATAATCAAACATGGAATAGGCAACCCCGCCGGCCCCGCGAACGGGGATATCGAGAAAGGCGTGAACGAGCCTCTTTATGCGGCTGCGCTTGCCGTTGACATGGCGAAGGTGCCTTGTCAGATAGCGACGGCCGTGATGGTAGGAGCTGATAAAGCGCCGCTGGCTTTTATCGCTGCTGAGAATTACGGGGTTATAGGAGGCATAAACGGCGGTTATTTCGCTGGAGCCAAGCCGATAGGTGTGCTGCGCCGCCAGGGGCACATGGATAACGCGAAATTCTGGCCCGGAAGGTCGGCCTTCGGATGGAACGACAAGGGGGAGACGATCTTTATAGACGGCAGGGATGTCGCCGACATAGCAAACGACAGCCGTTTCGACAAGTACACCGAAATGCTGCAGGCGGGGCCGCTTTTGGTCAAAAACGGCGCCGTTGTCGACAATACTGAGAATATACAAGATAATGTCCTGAATAAGCGTCATCCGCGCACACTCGTGGGAACGGAAGGCAAGCGCGTTTTGTGGGCCGTGATAGACGGCAGGGACAATATGCACAGCGTTGGGACCACAATAGAGGAAACGCGCAAGTTCTGCGGCTGGCTGGGGATTAAGACAGCGTTGAACTTAGACGGGGGCGGGTCCAGCTCCCTCTGGTGGCGCGGCATGACTTTCACAAAACCCAGCAACAGCGGGGACCAGGAGCGCCCGATACCATACGCGGTCCTCATGTTCGAGGAGGGATACGGTGTCAGGCAGTAAGCGCACGGCATATAACAGATCTTTAGGGGGCATGTCGATGTCAGATGATTTTTCTTCGCTCAGGATTGACCCAAAACGCCTTGAATCGTCCATCAGGACGATGGGACAGATAGGCTTCGACGCCGCAACAGGCGGACGAACGCGACTGGCCCTGACGGACGAGGACAAGGCCGCGCGCGACATGTTATGCGGCTGGATGAGGGACGCCGGCCTTGATGTGCGCATAGACGAGATAGGTAATATCTTCGGCGTAAGGGCCGCGCGGGATCCCGACGCGCCCGCCGTTATGATGGGCTCTCACATCGACACGGTGCGTGACGCAGGGATGTTCGACGGCGTGTACGGGGTATTGGGCGGGCTTGAAGTGATACGCACGCTCAACGACAACCTCATATCTACGGAAAGGCCCGTAGCTCTTGCCGCCTTCACCAACGAGGAGGGGGCGCGCTTCCAGCTTGATATGATGGGGAGTATTTTCTACACTCACGTCAAGCCGCCGGAGGAGCTTTACGCCGTAACGGACGACAGCGGACGCCGCGTGGGGGATGAGCTGCTGCGCATAGGCTATCGCGGGAACAGGACTGTAAAGGCAGGAAATTATATAGAACTCCATATAGAGCAGGGACCCAGGCTCGACGCAGAGGGAATTCAGATAGGAGCCGTTGAGGGGATTCAAGGGCTCGCCTGGTGGAAGGGCGAGTATGCGGGGGAGTCCAACCACGCCGGGTCAACCCCGATGGAGATGCGTAAGGATGCGCTGCTTGGCGCGGCGACACTTGCCGCGGAGCTTGAAAAACTTGCATACGGCATTGGCGGCGGAAGCGTAGCGACCATGGGGAGGATACGCCCCGAGCCTGACATAATAAACATAGTGCCGGGCAAATGCTCCTTCACCGTTGATTTCCGTCAGTATGAGCCGGCGCTGCTTGAAGAGGGCAAGCGATTGGTCGAGGATCTGTTAGTATCTTGCGCGGCTGCGCGCGGGCTCAGCTGCGACTTTGAGAGGATAGTGGACGTCGCTCCCGTGGTTTTCGACAAGGACATGGTCTCTCTTATAGAGGCAAAGGCCCTTCAGTTGGGATTTTCCGTAAGACGCATGTACAGCGGAGCTGCGCACGACGCGCAGTTCCTCTGCCCCGTCTGCCCGTCGGCCATGATATTCGTGCCGTCTCGCGGCGGACGCAGCCATTGCCCTGAGGAGTGGACGGATTTTGAGGACGCGGCAAACGGTTGCAACGTTCTTATGCAATCCGTTCTTGAACTGATATAATTTCGGTTATAATTCAAACTAGCGGAAGTTACAATTTTTAATCTCTTGCGCCGAAAGGGGATCAGCTTATGAACCAAATAATGACACAGACATTGAAGGCACTTGATCCGGACATCTACAAACTTACCGAGGACGAGCTGAACAGGCAGCGCGTCCATGTGGAGCTCATAGCTTCGGAGAACTTTGTGCCGCGCGCCCTGCTGGAGATACAGGGCTCTATACTCACCAACAAATATGCGGAGGGCTATCCCCACCATAAGTACTACGGCGGCTGCGAGTATGTGGAGGCGATAGAGGAGATAGCTATCCGGCGCGCGTGCGCGCTCTTCGGCGCCGATCACGCGAACGTACAGCCTCACGCCGGCGCAAGCGCTAACCAGGCGGTGTTCTTCGCAACGGTCAACCCGAAAGACACTGTGCTTTCAATGAAGCTCGACCACGGCGGACATCTTTCGCACGGCCATCCCGTGAACTTTTCAGGCCGTTTCTACAACATAGTCGGATACGGCGTAAGCAGGGAAACCGAGACCATAGATTACGACGAGGTCGAACGTCTCGCTAAGGAAAACAGGCCTAAGTTGATAGTGGCCGGCGCAAGCGCATATCCGCGCTTTATAGATTTCGCGCGTTTCCGCGCTATTGCCGACGAGGTAGGCGCGGTACTGCTTGTGGATATGGCCCATATCGCCGGGCTCATAGCGGGCGGCGTCCACCCCAACCCGACGCCTTTTTCCGATTTCGTAAGCTCAACCTCTCACAAGACGCTTCGCGGCACAAGGGGCGCGTTCGTCCTGTGCAAGGAAAAGTACGCGAAACTTCTCGACAAGACGGTCTTCCCGGGGATACAGGGAGGCCCGCTAGTACACTCTATAGCGGGCAAGGCCGTGACTTTCATGCTCGCGGGCACCGACGAGTTCAAAGAATACTCGGCTCAGGTCGTAAGCAACGCTGCCGCGCTTGCAAAAGCGCTTTCAGACAGAGGATTCAGGCTTGTCTCCGGCGGCACCGACAACCACCTCATACTCCTTGATCTGCGCTCGCATAACATCTCGGGCAAGGATGCGGAGATGGTCCTCGGGGAGGTTGGGATCACGTGCAACAAAAACATGATACCGTTCGACCCCGCGAAACCGATGGTAACAAGCGGTGTGCGGCTGGGGACTGCTGCTGTCACCACGCGCGGAATGAAGGAAGCACAGATGGAAATAATCGCCGAAGCTATGGACAGGGTGCTTTCAAACCCCGACAGCGGCGCCATAAAGAAAGAGGTCAGGGACAGCATGGCTGCTCTGACCGAGGAATTCCCTCTGTACCCCGACCTTGTGAGGCCCTGGGCTAATTGATGGCTGAAAAAATCTACGCGTTGGATCTGAACGGTGAAGAGTGGACTGAGTGGCTCTTAAAGGAGCTCAATCAGCCGAAGTTCCGCGCAGACCAGATGTGTCAGTGGGTATGGCAGAAGCGCGTCTTCAACGCCGAACAGATGACAAACCTCTCGATGCAGCTGCGGGAGGAGTTATCTCAGCGCGTTGATTTCAGTCCGCCTTCCATGCTTAAGGAACAGCGTTCTAAGATCGACGGCACAAGGAAATATCTGTGGCAGCTGCGCGACGGAAACAGTGTTGAGTCCGTCCTGCTGCGCCAGGACGATAGGTTGACGGCCTGTGTGTCCACCCAGGTCGGGTGTCCGCTTCAGTGCGCTTTCTGCGCGACAGGGATATCGGGATATGTCAGAAATCTTACCGCGGGGGAGATAGCGGGTCAGTTCCTGGCTATGGAGGCGGTTATCGGACGCGATATAAACAATATAGTCTACATGGGCATGGGCGAGCCTTTTCTCAACACGGAAAACGTGCTGAAGTCCGTGCGCATGCTCAACAGCCCCAAGATGAGGAACCTTGGCATACGGCATATGACCATATCCACTTCGGGGGTCGTACCCGGCATACTTGAGCTCGCGCAGTCAGGCCTTGGGGTCAGGCTCGCGATCTCCCTCCATGCGGCAAATGATGAACTAAGGGATATGCTCATGCCCGTCAACCGGACGTTCCCGCTTGATGAGCTGCGCGGCGCTATGCAGGAATATCAGAGAAAGACAAATGACAGGATAACGATAGAGTACGTGCTGCTTGGCGGGGTCAACGACAGTGCGGAACATGCGCGGGAGCTGGTGCGGTTCCTGAAGGGAATCCACGTCTTCATAAACCTGATACCGTTTAACGATGTAGACGCGCGTTACCAAAGACCGGAGCCGGCAACTGTCCTGAGGTTTCGCACCATACTTGAGACTGCGGGTTTCGAGTCAGAGATCCGTCAGGAGCAGGGATCCGATATAGACGCAGCTTGCGGCCAGCTCAGGAGGAGATCTTCTTCAGACCGAGGGGCTCAGCCGGAAGACACTGCGCCAAAAGCCGGCAAAACCGACGCAGTCAGATCTGACGCGCAAGAAAATGAGCCGCGCACAAAAACAGGCCGGCCCGCAGGAAGAGAAAATGTCCCGCAAGGCCGTACCGCAAGAGACATCAGCCCGCGCGGCGTCAAAGCTGCGCAACGCGGCGAAAGGGCCTCTAAAAAGATGCTCTCCGATAGCCGTGCTAAAGGAGAGGGGCCCGGCGGTAAGCAAGAAGGGCAGGGCCGAAGATTTCAGAAGCGCGGCGACGGCTCAAGCCGCACAGAAGGTGATCGCGACAAAGGAAGCCTTCGCGGGGACACAAAAAAAGCCACAACAAGACAGAGGCCGGATAGCAGCGCGGCAGTGCGCACGGGACAGCAGCGCGGCAAAGAGGCGGCTCTGCCCAAGGGCGAAAGACCAAGAAAAAAGGCCGTGCGATCGAGGCACAAATGAGACTGCTGGCGTTCCTCCTTTTAGGATCCCTTGTTTTCGGTCTTGCGTTTCCCGCCGCGATAATGCTGATAGGCCTCTTCGCGCTGCTGGTTTTTGCAGCCATTATATTCGGGCTGCTTCGTGGAGGCTCTTTCCGCATATATACAAGCCAAAGCACGCACGGACACTCGGCGGACCGCAAACGAGGAAAGGCCACTTTAGACGACCCGGAGGTGGTAGATATGAACGACCACTGCGACCATGACAACTACGCATGCCATGATGACTTCGAAGAAGAGGGCGAGATCGTGGAATTGCCGGCTACAGCATTAAGAAAAGAGGACGATAGCGGCAAAGACCCCAAGAGAGGGTCCTCCCCCGATAACGGTGATTGACCGCAAATATGCGCACCCCGAAAAAAGCCGCGGACACTTTGTGTATCCGCGGCTTTTTTCGGTTTACAGCTGAAAACTGCGTCCTATATCCCTCTTAATATCGTGTCCTCACGGCCGGCTCCTACTCCTATCAGCGCGACGGGCACGCCTGTGTGCTCCTCTATGAAGCGAACGTAATCCCTCGCGCTTTGCGGCAGATCCTCAAAGCACCGGCACGCGCTGATATCCTCTTTCCAGCCTGAAAGGCTCTCATACACGGGGTTGGCTTTGGCCAGTTCGGCGCAGCTGCTCGGGAAGTGCTTCCTGATTCGGCCGTCGATCTCGTAAGCCACGCACACCTTGATCTCGTCGAAGTTCGAGAGGACGTCGAGCTTGGTCAGCGCTATGCAGTCAAGTCCGTTTATCTTCACGGAGTATTCGGCCGCGACAAGGTCGTTCCAGCCACAGCGCCGCGGGCGGCCCGTAGTGGCGCCGTACTCCCCGCCCTTGGTGCGCAGCAGCTCGCCAAGGGCCCCCTTGTCCTCGGTTGGGAAAGGCCCCTCTCCAACCCTCGTGCAGTATGCCTTTGCGACTCCTATAACCCTGTCTATGCGGGCCGGCCCGACCCCAGCGCCGGTACAGGCGCCTCCGGCGCATGGGCTTGAACTTGTCACAAACGGGTACGTGCCATGGTCTACGTCAAGCAGCGTTCCCTGCGCTCCTTCAAAGAGCACGTTCTCACCAGCTTTTATGGCCTCGTCTATTTCCAGGAAAGCATCGCCGAGCATGGGCTCTATTCTTTTCCCCCACTCAAGCGCCATGCTGTAAACATCCTCAAGTTCGATCGGAGCCGCTCCGTATATCTTAGTCAGTATCTCGTTTTTCAGCCCGACATTCAGGGACAGTTTCTCCCTCAGAGTATGCGGGTCCGCAAGGTCTTCCGCCCTTATGCCTATGCGCTCATACTTGTCCGCGTAGCACGGGCCTATGCCGCGCCCGGTTGTTCCTATCTTCTGTCCGCATGAGCGCGATGTCTCGGACAGTTTGTCTATCAGTTTATGGTACGGCATTACGACATGGGCGCTGTTGCTTATCATCAGTCTTGCAAGTTTCTTGCCCTTTTTGCCCAGATCGCCTAGCTCGTCAAAAAGCGTTTCCGGGTCGATTACTACGCCGTTCCCTATTATGCACGTCTTATCCGGGTAAAGCATACCGGAAGGCAGCAGATGGAACACATATTTTTCGTTCCCTACGACCACAGTATGGCCCGCGTTCGCCCCGCCCTGGTAACGCACCACTATTTTTGATTTTGCGGCAAGCACGTCGATGACCCTGCCCTTGCCCTCGTCCCCCCATTGGACGCCTAATATTACCTCTGTGCGACCTTTCATTCGAAGCACCTCTTCACATATTTGTCTGCGCCATAGCAACTGACATTACTTAATGAGCAATGCATATTGTAATCCCCATTGCGTATTTTTTACAATGGCGGCGTATTATTTCCCTCAGTTACGAGCTTCAATTTTTCGTTTCTCTTAAGCTTTTTTATGCTGGATTCCCTTGCCATAGCATCTTCTTTGTTCTCGAAGGATTCCAGATGGACTATCCGCACCGGCCGCCGTCCTCTTGTATATTTGGCACCTGCTCCGCTGTTGTGGGCAAGCAGCCTTTTTTCGACATCCGAAGTCCAGCCCGTATAAAGGGTCCCGTCAGAACATCTTACTATATAGACATAAGCCGTCATATGGAATAGCTCTCAAAGGGCGCCTCGTCAAAGAGCGGATGTTCTGCGTCAAAACCCAGCAAAAACACAAGCAAATCTACGAAGAACCTCAGGGCAGACATGTCTGAGCTCGCGAAATCGCTCAACATTCGAACGACCTGCGGCAGTTTCCCTAAGTTCTCAATGAATGCGCGTGAACCGGTGACATTAGCCAGAAATCCACCCCAGACAGAGACAGTTGCCACAAGCCTTTCTGCGTACGCGGGGCATGTGCCGGAATCAAGATACATGCGATACCTTACAAGACATGCGGACGACAATAAAAGCATGAATATCAAAATAAGCATCCGCACGGCGATTTTATTCAGTTTCATCCTCAGGTCCCCTATTGAAGAGCGCGGGCTTGCCTGCGCAAAACCCGCGCGCTCTCATTCGACTGTCACGCTCTTCGCGAGATTGCGCGGCATATCTATATCGCAGCCGCGCTGACGCGCTACGTAGTATGCGAAAAGCTGAAGCGGCACCACCGCGACGAACGGGAAAAGTTCCGGCTCCGTCTCCGGCGTGAAGATGACGTTCTTGGAGTAGTGCCCTATCTCCGCGTCGCCCTCCGTGGCCAGCGCTATTATAGGCGATTTGCGCGCCATTGATTCCTCTATGTTTGATATCGTCTTCTCCCAAAGGTCGTTCTTCGGAACCAGAGCAACCACCGGCAGCTCCTTGTCAAGCAGAGCGATAGGCCCGTGCTTCATCTCACCGGCAGGATATGCCTCCGCGTGCAGGTAGGATATCTCCTTTAGTTTCAGCGCCCCTTCAAGCGCAGGCGGATATGCCAATCCTCTTCCGATGAAGAAAAACCCCCTCGCGTCGGCAAAGTTGCGCGCGATCCGCTCTGTCTCCTTCTCCTCAGACAGTATCCTGGCCAATTTCGCCGGGATGTTCATCATGCCGCGCAATATGCGCTCCTCGGTCTTTTTGCTCAGCTCATTCTTCAGTTTTGCGAGGTAAAGCCCTAATAGGGTAAGCACTGTTATCTGCGCCATGAAAGTTTTGGTCGCGGCCACTCCTATCTCGGGCCCGGCAGGGGTCACCAAGGCATCGCCTACCTCGCGGTGAATCGTGGATCCCCTTACGTTCGTGACGACCAGGCATTTTGCCCCTTTTGATTTTGCAAGCCTGGCCGCGTGCAGGGTATCGGCGGTCTCTCCCGATTGGGAGACAAAGACGGCAAGCGTGTCAGGCCCCGTAGGAATGTTCCTGTAGCGGTACTCTGACGCCACTTCCGTGCGTATCTCGAAGTTCCCGAACGTCTCCATTATGCGCGCAGCCGTTATCGTCGCGTAGTGAGATGTCCCGCAAGCGACAAAGTGTATCTTCTTCCACATCGCGACTTCCTCGGCTGTCCAGCCTATCTCTTTGCTAAGGTCTACGGAATTTCCGGCCACTCGCCCAAGCAGAGTTTGCGCGACGACATCCGGCTGTTCGTGAATCTCCTTGAGCATGAAATGGGGGTACTTCCCGCGGCTGGTCATAGCAGTGTCCCAGTCGAGGTGCATTGAGGCTTTTTTGTGCTCGTTGCCGTCAAAATCGAAGAACCTGCATCCTTCTCGCGTTATCTGCGCCATCTCGTCGTCGTCCATGAACCACACGTCGCGCGTGTACTCTAAAAGCGCGGTCGGGTCAGACGCGCAGAACCCCTCTTGCCCCGCATGGCCTACTACAAGCGGGGAGCCTTTACGCGCGACCCATATCTCGTTTGGCCTGTCATGAAACATGATGACAAGCGCGAAGGCCCCGCGGATACGCTTCGTTAATCTGACTATGGCCTCTTTCGGATCCCCTTCATACACCCGTCCCAGGAACTGTACAGCAGACTCGGTATCAGTCTCCGTATGAAACTGTATGCCTTCGGCCTCAAGTTCGGCGCGTATCTCCCTTGCGTTCTCGATGATCCCGTTGTGGACCAAAACCACCCTGCCGTCGCTGCTGATATGCGGATGCGCGTTGTTCTCGGTAACGCCTCCGTGCGTAGCCCACCTCGTATGTCCTATCCCTATCTCGCCCGTAAAATTTTCCTTTGCGACCCTTTCGGCGAGATTCTGCACCCTGCCGGTCGTGCGAAGCTCATAGATCCTGCCGTCGCGTATGACGGCTATGCCGGCCGAGTCATATCCCCTGTATTCATGCTTCGCCAAACCGTCCAGTATCACCTTTGCAGTTTCTCTATCTCCTATATAGCCCATGATTCCGCACATTTATATATATCATCCTTTCCCAGTTCACGTGCGCACGACAAAATAGCGGCACGCCTCACGCGCGCTGCGACGCACTATATTTTACAATATTTTCACATAATAAGGAACGAAATAGGAGAACGTAATGGCTTTGCGCGCACGAAGAGGGTTAAAGCCACCTCACGCTGTCAGGAGAAAAAACTAGCGCGGCCACGGCGGAGGGGCAGAGAGACTCTTCTTCCACCAAAGAGACCGGCACGCGGGATTTCAGCACGATACCGCCTACATCGGCTGAAACAAGGACATGGCCCGTGCTGCGCTCAAGCGTCATCTGCGTGACAGTACCGGTGAGCGCGTTGATGCGGGGTGAATGCTGCTGTTTAACGCGCGACAGAGTTATGTCGGACGGGTTGATGACTGCGGCGTTAATGCCGCTCGCCGAGCCGCGTGCCCCATAGATTGTCTGGCCGTCGAAGAGCACTCGGACGGCATATTCCCCTCTGACCTCCCACGGACCAGTCACTATGTTTTCGGCGCCGTATCCCACTATGCGGCCATGATAGAGGTTTATTATGTCAGTAGAAACCTCGTAGAGCCAAACCAGATCATGCGTCGCGACTATCACTGTTGTGCCGCGTTCCTTCCATGCGCTTACAGTGGCTTCTTTTACAAGCTGAGCGCTTGATTCGTCAACGTTAGCGGTCGGTTCATCGAGCAGGAGAACCCTCGGATAAAGCGCGAGACGCGCCGCAAGCGCGACCCTCTGCGCCTCACCGCCAGAAAGGCGGAACCATGGCCTCTCGGCAAATTTATCGGGTTCAAGCCCAACTCGGCGCAAAGAGGCATATATGCGCTCCCTCATGTCGGAAGTCTCTTGACGCAGCCTAAGCCCGTACGCTATGTTCTCATAGACTGAGCGTTTTAAAAGATAGGGGTTCTGGAGCAGGTAAGTCACTTCTCCTCGTATTCCGGCCTCATGGCCCGCGGTGTCCTTGCCGTCATAGAGCAGCAAGCCCTCGCAGCGCGGCTCAAGACACGCAAGTATCTTAAGCAGCGTCGATTTGCCGCTTCCGTTAGGCCCTATAACGCCATATACGCCGCCCTCTTTTATCTTGAGCGATTCTATGTCAAGCGTTACGGAACCGGCGCCATATCTGTGTTTTAAGTTCTGCATCTCATAAAGAACCTTGTCGCTCATGGGCACAGCCTCAGTTTTCAGCCCTGCGGCGCAGGAAAGAAAGGGATATGTTAAGTGCGAAGGATATCGCTATCAATATTACGCCCAAAGCTATTCCGAGGGCAAAATCCCCCTTGCCCGTCTCCAGCGTTATAGCGGTCGTTATAGTCCTCGTGTGCCATTTTATATTGCCTCCGAGCATCATCGCCGAGCCTACTTCGCCTATTATCCTGCCGTATGCGGTAAGAGACGCTACGAGCACCTGAAACCGCCCCTCCCAGAGGCTTGTTAAGGCGAGTTTAGATCCCGAGGCTCCAAGTGTGAGAAGCGTGAGGCGAAGGCGTCTGTCCATCCCCTCTATCGCTGCTGCCGTATGGGCTATTACTATGGGCAGGCCGAGCAGCAGCTGCCCTATGGCCATGCCCCTTATAGTAAATAACAGCTCATACTGACCAAACGGCCCGCGGCGCGATATGAAGGCGTAAACCAAAAGACCCACTACCACGGTGGGAAGCGCGAGCAGCGTCTCTGTCAGAGTCTGAATAAAACGTTTGCCCGGAAAATCAAAATATCCCAGCGCAAAACCAAGCGGCAGGCCCAGTACCAATATGCCAAGCATTGAGAGCCCCGTCAGTTTAAGGGTGGTCAGTACTATATTAGCGGTCTCCTCGTCCATTGAGACGATGAGCCTTATCGCTTGGAAAAAACCTTCTATAATGAAGTCCACGAAGGAAGCCCCGCCTTTAAAAAAGGGGCTTCAAGACGATGAAGCCCCTCGCTCTTTTAATTAATGTTTTTTCGCCCCTCAGCCGCTTTGCCGCTGCTTGAACCCTCAGTGCCCGGCGCGTTTTGCGGCATTCGGGAAGAAGAGCTGCTGCCCCTCGACCTTGAAATTCGCTATATCCTGCTGCACCTTGGATGACGTTATCCAGTCTATGAACTTCAGTGCGAGATCGTATTTCACATGCTCATGTTTTATCGGGTTGACGGCGATTACACTGTACATGTTGAGAAGCCTTTTATCCCCCTCGACCAGAATTACAAGCCCCGGCTTGCCCTTGAGCCCGGCCCTGTATTTGACGTAGGTGCCGCGATCCGTAAGCGCGTATCCTCTGCGCTCCTCAGCGATGTTTATAGTCTTCATCATACCCTGTCCTGTCTGGATATACCAAGGCGCCTTGTCAAAGTCCTTGACACCGGCGGCGGCAAGCAGCTTGAGCTCCGCCGAATGGGTGCCGGATTTGTCCGCGCGGCTTACAAGAGGCTGCTGCTTCGCAGCGATTATTTTAAGCGCCTCCGTGATCGGTTTTCCTTTTATGCCGGCAGGATCGTTAGCCGGACCTATAAGGACAAAATCGTTGTACATAACCTGACGGCGGTTCACTCCGGCGCCTTCAGCCATAAACTTGTCCTCGGCCGCTGGATCGTGAGTGAGCACGACATCTACATCGCCGTTTCGGCCGTATTCCAAGGCCTTGCCGGTGCCTACGGCCACCCACTGAAGCTCTATGCCCGTATCTTTAAGGAAGATAGGGGCCAGATAGTCGAGAAGCCCTGTGTCGTCTGTGCTAGTGGTCGTCGCCATTTTGAGCACCGGCGGGTTCGCGTACGCCGCGGCGCAGAAGGTCAGCACCAGCACCGCAAGCAACGACATTATGATACCTGCGCGTTTTTTAAGATACATTTATATTTCCCCCTCTTTTATAATTTAAATGATACGCACACACTGCTTTGCAAATCCTACGCGCTATATTCTACACTATTTTATTCAGTTTGGGTAAACATAAAACAATAAAAGTAAATTTTTTTGCAACTAAATTGCATAAAATACGAGGCTGTTGGGGTCAGCCTCGCATCTCGGAAATGGGATTTTGTGTGTTTTATCCCGCTACGGTGACGAAAGATGGCCGCCTCCCAAGGCGGAGGCGGCCACGCATACAAACGCTCGAGCCGGTCTCCTTTCCTAAGGGAGGCTTCGCTGTTTCCGGCGAAACCCTGACGGCCTGCGCGCCATGGACATCGTCTTTAGGCGTTCAGGCTCGGAGAGCCATATTCATCTTCTATATCCTAAGCGTAAGCGTTGAAAAAAACAAGTGTTTTGTTCACAAATCGCTCTGTGGTGACCTCGCTTCTTAAAACAGCATCTCCATTATATAATATATGTCAGAACAACTCTCTTTTTTTGAATGTTGATTACAAAAGGGCGAAAGGTACGCTATAAGGGAGTGGTTGTCACGGTAACGCTGCATCTGCCGAAAAATCTGCCGAAGCCGACGTTCGAGGAGATCAGAAGCTGTCCTATACGAAGCCGGATAGACGACCTGACGGTACGGGCCGGGTTCAATCCCCCGCCGATCGACGCCAGGGATATGATCCTGCATATCTCAGACACTCCGTCCATCATGTTCTCCTATCTCCGCCGGGCGCTGCGACGTTTGCGTCCCGCGTGGGTAGTGCACACCGGCGACTTTGTGGATGATATAAAGCTCGGACAGAGACCGGGAATGCTGGACCTGTACCGCAAAAAACTCGCGTCTTTGCTTAAGCTGTTCGCCGAGGAGGGCTGCCGTGCTATACTCGTCACCGGCAACCATGATGATCCTTATGTCGCGCTGGAAGTCGCGGGCAACGCTCCTGTTCAGATCTGGAGCAAACCGGGAAGGTTCTGCATAGGCGACATCTGTTTTCGCGCCGGGCATAAGTTCGAGGATGTCGCGACAAATTGCCAGAACTACAATTTATATGGCCATAGCCTTGAATATCCGACGTTTATAGATGGTTGCGGGCGTTTCTTTCTAAACGGGCTTGAGGAGATGCACCTGATACATATGGAGACGGGCGAAGTAATAGCAGTCAGGTACCCGCCCGGAACTGACAGCGCGCGGCTTGACCGTAAGCCTGTCTCTTTTTGATCATTATGCGAGGGGAGTGAGGGCAGTGCTGTCTTTAGTCAGAAGCGGGCCTGAAGCCGTTCTGCTGCATGTCACGGGAAAAATTCAGGAGATCAAAAGCCGCCTGTCCGCATGGGGCTCGCATATTGCGCTTGACCCTGAACACGCGCTGCACGTGTATGGGAACAACAGGAGGCTCATCTTTCTCGTCTCTCCGTCAGGAGTCGGATCATCGCAGGAAGACGAGGAGGTAACCACGTATGTCTCCGAAAATATGGTGGAGTCCTTTTTTTGCGACATAATAAACGGACGTCTGGTGTCCGGCGTGGAGCAGGCGAAGGTTCTTCCCGGATCAATCGTCATGAGGCTCTTAGGCGACATCGCGAGAGGAATATCCGCCATACAAAAAGATCTGGGCGGCGACATCATAGAAAGCTACCCGATGTTCAGAAGCCATATCCCGGGCACATCTACGATAATCTACTTCACGCAGAAAGCGCTGAACAAACCTGTCTCTCCTGAGGACATATACCCAAAGGCACTCCTCATCAGCAGCCGATCAAAGGGGGCTCTGCTGCAGTATCTTTCTATCCGCGCTATAGAATATTTAGGAGACGCCCTCGGCACGCCGGACTGGAACGACGTCGAGATAAGGATATACGACGCTGACGGTTTCTTTGACCTTCATAGAGAGCGGTTATGGATAGCCACCCAGGGACTGCAGATAGGCATGGTCCTGGCGGAAAGGTGGGGCAAGGACCAGGCGATGGCAATGCTGAGCGTGCCTGTCTACATGGTCAGGGTCTTTACTCCGATGGATGCACGCGAGATAAAGCGCATAACACTGGGACTGGAGTACGACGATCATGGGCAGCGTTTCGCGGACTTTGACGTTTTTTTCAAGGACAAAAAGATAACATCCTATGCGGAACTCGAAGAACACCCGGGCCTTACGAGAAACGCCATAGGCATGATGTACAGGAACAATATAATGAGGAACCTCGACTCAGACTCTCGCGGCGAATTTTTGAAGATAGAGGAAGAGATAAGGCAGCGGCGGCAAAAGAAAAAGGCGTGATCAAATAATATATCTAAAAATTTTATATTTTATATGTGTTTTATAGTATTTTAAAAACAGCGCATTTCCTTGATAAATTAGATTAATCCATATATTTTATACTAAGAATTTTTTAATATGGCTTGTTATTTAAAAAAACTTAATTTAGTTGGCTTATTCTTCCTGTGCGACTTGAAACATGCACCCAGGACAACGCGTCATAGAATTTTATTAACCCCTCCCAATCAAATAAGATGTTGCGCTCATCTGTCAAGCAACTTTGAACTAAGGTTTGTTCTATTCCCCTTATTTCAGCTATTTGTCTGTCGTTGAAATATTTTACTCCTTTCCTGCGGAAACACTCTGCTTTCCCGGCAGCCCGCCAATTAGCCATCTCCCGCGCCGTGTCAGACATTACTGATATTTCACTTAATTTCCTTCGTTCAAAATACATATGTTATAAGATTATTGGTTATTGATAAAAAAGTTCATATATGCTAGAGTAAACAAGTGGAATTTTAATATCGACATCTTGCATTTATTGTTTGGGGTTTTGTCGCCGAAACGAGAAAGAGGGTGATACGGCTTTAAATAAAACGAGCAATCGAGTGGTTGGCTGAGAGGGGTTTGGTTGGTTGCTTTTTTATTTTAGTTCATTTAGAAACCACAAAGAAAGCGAGGTCTGGATATGGCTGAGATCAAACAAGGCGGCGAACAGTTCTCAAGCAGGTGGGGGCTTATTTGCACCGCGCTTGGGATGGCTGTGGGTACGGGGAACATCTGGCGCTTTCCGCGCGAGGTCGCGGGTAACAACGGCGGCGCTTTCATACTTGTCTGTTTTCTTGCATACTTTATTTGGGCGGTCCCGCTGATCTGCGCTGAGTCTGTCTTCGGTAAAAAAACGCGTATGGCAAACGCGGGCGCTTTTAAAGTGCTGCTCGGCAACAACTGGACATGAATAGGCGCTTTCTGCGGCATGGTCTGTATAATGCTCGGCTCATACTACGTAGTGGTCCTCGGCTGGGTTATGAAGTACATAGTCCTCATCTTCAGCGGGTTTCTCACCGCTGTCAAAACAGGCGGGACTGAGCTTACCAGCAAAGTCTGGCAGGAGTTCGCCACCACGCCTCCGGCATGGGAGGCGTGGATATGGTTCATCGTGGCTGTCCTGATATCCTCCGCCGTAATATACCGCGGCGTCCAAAACGGGCTTGAGATAGCCAACAAGATCATGATACCATCGATATTCGTGCTCCTTGCCATTCTGGTCATCCGCGTCCTAATGATACCAGGCGCTATTAACGGTTTTGAGTACATGTACCACATAGATGCCGCGGACTTCCTGAAACCCAGGATATGGCTAAACGCCTTCACTCAGGCTGCCTGGTCGTCGGGCGCTGGGTGGGGGATGTTCCACGTTTACTTCATCTATGCGGCAAAGGATGAGGATATAGAGCTTAATGCCTTCACGGTCTGCTTCGGCGACATGGTGGCGGCGATGCTTGCCGGTATGGTCGTGATTCCAGCCGTCTTCGCCCTCTCGCCGGACCCGATGTCAGTCATGAAATCGGGCGCGAACGGGCTTACCTTCATCAACTTGGTCAATCTTTTCGCGCATACTACGGGCGGGTTCATAATGGCCGTCTTGTTCTTTGTGGCGCTATGCGCCGCGGCCTTGAGCTCCGTCATCGCAATGCTTGAGCTTGGCTGCCGCAACCTCATGGACATGGGGTTCAGCCGCGCGAAAGGCACTTTCCTTGTCGCGGCGTTCTTCTTGGTAGTCGGAAGCTATTCTGCGCTTGACATCCGTGTCTTTGACAACCAGGACATGGTGTGGGGGGTAGGTCTCATGGTGGTCGGGCTTTTCTATTCCATAGCGGCCATGAAGGTCGGTATCGAAAAGCTTTGGAACGAAGACATCAACCCCTGCTCCGACATGCACGTTAAGTGGATGTGGACACTGATCCGCTTCTTCCCCATAGTCTTCGCCTTCACATGGGGCTGGTGGGTGTGGGACGCCGCGAGCTGGTATCCGGGCGAGTGGTACAAGTTCTGGCCGATCACCAAGTACCAGTTCACTCCGGGCGTAATGGTAGTGGAGTGGGGCCTGCTGCTGCTCATACTCTATATGCTTAACGGAACCACGGCAAAGAGGCTCGTCCACGCGAACAAGATAGACTAGCCCACGTCTGACATAATGTCATAGAAGGGGGAATTGAACATGAAGCTATGGGTCGCCAACATGATCCTCTGCATCTTTCTCGCGTTCGGATCATTTTTCTGGGCGCTAAAAACCACAATTACGGCGGAGTCGAGGAAAAAGGCGAAAAAAAATTGATCTTCGTCTGATTTTAGCCCAAGTGTAAAAGAAGGAACGGGGGGACCCGCTCCTTCTTTTATTTCTGGCCGCGCTTAACCCTTGCTTTTATGCCTGGCCCTGCTTATGATATGCCTCAAATCGCTTCTATTTATAACAACTGAAAGGCGGAATCGTTTTGCGCATAGTTCTTGTCGGTGCCGGTGAGGTAGGCTACAGCGTAGCGAGGGATCTTGCGTCTGACGGACATGAGATCATAATCGTCGAGAACGACGATGAGCGTGCGCAGCGCGCCGAAAACGATCTTGACGTCATCGTGATAAGGGGTAACGGAGCTAGACCAAGCGTGCTTGAAAAAGCCGGCGTCAAAAGCGGGTGCGACGATGTTCAGCTTCTTATAGCCTGCACAAACAGGGACGAGGTCAATATAATGGCCTGCTGGATAGCCAAGAAAGTCGGTGTCAGACATGTCATAGCAAGAGCCGTCGGGCTCGAGTTCACAGATAACGACACGTGGGCAAGGGGACTCGGCATAGATATGATGATATCACCCGAGCGTTCGGTCGCGAAGGAGATAGAGGAACTTTTGGAAGTCCGGGGCGCGCTGCGCGCGGCCGAGCTTGCCGGAGGCAAAGCTGGCATATACGTCTTCCGCGTAGCGGAGGACTCGCCGATGTGCGGGCTTCCGCTCTTTGAGGTGAGGAACCGAAACAAACAGCTTATAACACTTATCGTGTGCATACAAAGGGACTCTAAAAGTTTTGTGCCAAAGGCAAAAGATGTACTGAGGCCCGGTGATATTTGCTACACGATGTGCTACCGCGACCAGGTACACGAGCTTGAATCTCTGTTTCAGCCGATGCTCTCGAAAAAACTTAAAAGGGTCTTCATCATAGGCGCCGGCAAAATAGGATTTCAGGCAGCCAGGCGCCTCATCGAGAGGGTACCGAGGATCGATGTCCGCATAGTGGAACAGGATCGGGCAAAGTGCGAAAAAGTGGCGTCGGAACTTCCGGGAGTTCTCGTCATATGCGGCGACGGGGCCGATTCCGAGCTTTTGCTTTCCGAGGGGATAGAGTACTCCGACGGTTTTGTTGCAACGACGGATCAGGACGAGAAAAACCTTATGCTTGCCGTGCTCGGCAAGACGCTCGGCGCATCCAAAAGCATCGCTGTCGTCAAACGCCCCAACTACCTCGGCATGACGCAATACATTCCCGTCGATTCCATTCTGAACAGAAACCAGACTCTGGCGGAGGTCATCATAAGGAACGTCCGTTATCCCGGTTCGTCAAGGGTTCTGACAGTGCTTGAGGAGATAAGCGCCGAGGCGCTTGAGCTCACATTGCCGGACGGTTCTCCGGCAGTCGGAAAAACGCTCAAAGAGCTTTTCCTGCCATCAGGGGTCATCATCGGCCTGCTCGAACGAGAGGAAGACATGCTGATACCTACTGGGACGACTAAGCTTCTGTCAGGCGATAAAATAGTGATATTTGCCTCCACGGACACAATGCCGACCGCAATAAAGGTTTTCGGGGAGGAGCTCCAGTGAGTCTGCGCATAGTTGCGAAGTTCCTCTCCGCTTTGGCCATGCTCATCTCCGCAAGCATGCTCTTTCCGCTCATGTGGGCGCTTGCCGACGGCAGCGGCGACGTGCGCGCGTTTGAACTTTCAATAGCAGCAGGCGTCGCTTTCGCGCTGCTGCTCTACGCATTCGGGCGCAACGCCAACGCAAAGGAGATGCGGACTAAAGAGGCGTTTGCAGCGGTAGCGCTGTCATGGGCCTTCGCTTCTTTCCAAGGCTGCCTGCCATATCTGTTCGGCGGATACACGCCGTCGTTCACAGACGCATATTTCGAGACAATATCCGGATTTACCACAACGGGAGCCACTATACTGACAAACATAGAGGCAAACCCGAGGGGTATATTGATGTGGCGTTCGCAGACACAGTGGCTCGGCGGCATGGGTATAGTCGTGCTTACGATAGCTCTGATGCCAATGCTTGGCATGAGGGTGACGCAGCTTTTCAAGGCTGAGGCCCCAGGACCTGTGCTGGAAAAGATCAGCCCGCGTATGCAGGACATGGCGCTGACGCTTTGGAAGGTGTACATGGGGCTGACATTTATCGGCATAGTGGTTTTAGCTGCAGGCGGAATGAGCGTATACGAGGCAATCTGCCATATATTTACGGCTGTTTCAACAGGCGGATTCTCTCCGCGCAACGCCAGCACCGCCGCTTACGCATCGGCATACGTGGACTGGGTGCTAGTGATCGTGATGTTTCTTTCCGGCGCCAATTTCAACCTGCACTTTCTTGCCATAAGGAACAGGACCCTGAAACCATACGCTGATCCCGAGTTTTGTTTATATTCAAAGATAATATTTTTCTCTTCTTGTGCGGTCGCAGTCTATATTTATCTGCACGGCTTTTTCGGAAACGCGATGGACGCCTTTCGCTTCGCCGCGTTTCAGGTGATAAGCATCCTGACGACGACAGGCTTCGTCTCGGCGGATTACTCACCATGGCCGCCGTTTACGCAGATGCTCCTTCTTGTCCTCATGTTCGTAGGCGGCTGCGCCGGTTCAACTGCCGGCGCAATAAAATGCATACGGGTCAAAATAGCCGAGAAGAAAATCCTCTGCGAGATCAAATCGTTCCTCCATCCCGGAGCCGCGGTGCCTGTCATAGTAGGTGGCCAGACTGTCGATCCAAAGGCGGTCTCATCCATGGTGACATTTATAGCGCTCTATTTCATCATATTCACTCTCTCCGTGCTTGCTGTCTCGGCGACCGGGCAGGATATGATCACTTCGATCGGCGGGGTGGCCACGACGCTTGGAAACGTCGGACCAGGTTTTGGCGCCGTAGGCCCTGTCAACAATTTCTCCGCCCAGCCTTTTGCCGCTAAATGGGTCTACATGTTTTGCATGCTATGCGGCAGGCTTGAGCTGTATACTGTCCTTATCCTCTTCTCAAAAGACGCGTGGCGCAGATAAAGATGGATGGTCAGATATCCACAAGATAATCACACAATATACAGTGTTTTGTTGACAAGTTCACGGCATATCTAGTGTTTATCCTCTTCCTCTTGCGGATTTTTGTGCTATCATAGAGTGCAGATTTTGAAAGCGGAGGTTCTTACAGCATGATAGTTAAGCCGTCGTTCAGCAGATCAGCGCAGGAGATACTTAAAGACCGTTACCTTTGGAAAGACGAGACAGGCAGCCCTATAGAGACGCCTGAGCAGATGCTGCTCAGGGTTGCGCACCATGTCGCATCGGCAGAGGATACTTTGGCGCTTCGGTATAAATGGGCAGATGAGTATTATGACATTATGGCGAAGCTCCTTTTTCTGCCCAACAGCCCGACCCTTATGAACGCAGGCAGGCCTGCGCCTTACGGGCAGCTTGCCGCTTGTTTTGTCATAGGTATAGAGGACTCCATGGACAGCATCTGCGAGGCTCTCCGCAAGCAAATGCTCATACACAAAAGCGGCGGCGGCACAGGCTTCAATTTTTCGAAACTGCGCGCCGCGGGCGCGAAAGTCAGCAGCACCAACGGGCGCGCATCCGGTCCGGTCTCTTTTATGAGCCTGTTCGATAAGGCTACGGAGACGGTCCAGCAGGGCGGTATGCGCCGCGGCGCTAACATGGGCATACTTAACGCCGACCATCCGGATATCCGCAGTTTCATCCACTGTAAGGATTCAGACGGGTCTATAGAAAACTTCAACATATCTGTCGGGGTGTCTGATTCCTTTATGGAAAAGGCCGAAGCCACCCCGGACGGGGAAGAAGCAAGGCTTCTGTATGAGATAGCCGAGACCGCGTGGCGCACGGGGGATCCTGGGATAATATTCCTGGACGCCATCAACAGGGGCAACACAACCCCTGATCTCGGACCGCTTTTAAGCACAAACCCCTGCGGAGAGTCGCCGCTTTATCCTAACGAGGCATGTAACCTGGGATCCATAAACCTCTCGATGATGGTCAAAAAAGGCCGGTTTGATTACGATACCCTCAGGGAAGTCGCCGCAACGGCGACACGTTTTCTTGACAGCGTTATAGACGTGAACCACTATCCGCTGCCGGAGATCTCGGAGGCAGTCATGCGCACGCGCAAGATAGGGCTAGGCGTGATGGGCTGGGCTGATCTTCTGTTCCGCCTGCGCATACCGTATGACAGCGAGGAAGCGCTTGCCCTCGCGGAAGAAATCATGTCCGCCATAAAAGAATCAGCACATGAGACCTCCGTGCTTCTCGGCAGGGAGAAAGGGGTTCCGGAACCTCTCGCACACTTAAATCGCCGCAACGCGACGCTTACGTGCATAGCCCCCACCGGTACCATAGCGCTTCTCGCTGACTGTTCGTCAGGCATAGAACCTGTGTTCGCGCTGGAACACACCAGGGTCCGCACACAGGTGGACGGGACAAAGGTCATAATGAAACAGGTGAACCGTTACTATGCCGAGGCCCTTAAGCAGGGGTTGCCGGAAGATGTGATCAAGTCCGTCTTCGTGACCTCGCACGACATCAGCCCGATATCCCACGTGCGCATGCAAAGCGCGTTTCAGAAGTACACGGACCTTGCCGTCTCAAAAACGGTGAACCTGCCTCACGGCAGTTCCGTGAAAGACGTGCTCGACATATATGTGTCGGCGTGGAAACTCGGCTGTAAAGGCATCACTATCTACCGCGACGGTTCCAAAACTCAGCAGGTGCTCTACCGCGAGAAAGAGGCCCGGGACACGGATGATAATACCGAAGGCGGCTGCGGCGCCTCCGACGGCTGCGAACCGGCCGTTGTGCCAGCCAGGCCGCTTAAGCTGATGCTGAAGCGCAGATCATGCTGATTGCCCTGATGCGGGCTTCCTGAGTTCAGTTTAATAATGACGGCAATGGCCCCGCGGTCCAATGCGGGGCCATTGCTTTAAGCCGGTTTCGTCTGCGACGGGGTTTGTCTTTTGAGCCGCAAGGTCCCGGAACTGAAATCCACGCCTATCTCTTCGGAATTAATCATAGGAGTGAGTATAGCGGCCACTGTGCTGTGTATGAGCACATACTGCGCCATGTTCATATTCAGCCCGTGTCGCTCTGACAGGGATATGAGGATGTCGTCTCGTGTCTTGGCCTCATCGCATATCTGCGCTATCTCTTCGCGCAGTCTTTGAAGACAGCTTCTGTTTGCCCTCACCATCGGCCTTATGTCGGAACAGATGTCGCCGTGAGACGGCACGAATATCTCGGCAGAGCCGGACTCAAGCGCGTCAAGGGTCGCCATCGCGCGTACATAATCGGCCACAAACGGAATGCTGTACTTTTCAAGTATTTTTTCGGATATTACGGCATCAGCCGTAAAAAAAACTCCGTCAGGTGTGCGGATCCCTATCTGACCATGCGCATGACCTGCGAGGTCCGCAGAAACAAGCCCAAATTCGCTCACGACATCCCCCGGGTTTAGAAGTTTCGTGACATTAGACGGTTCCGCCTGCAGGAATTTCGTGCAAAGCTGTTTCGGCGCGGCTCCCAGCCACAGCTCGTGCGGCTCCATCTCAGGGAAACAGATGAACGGGGCTTCCTTAGGGTGCGCCGCTATCTCGCACTGGGTGCGTTTCTGTATGAAGGCGTTGCCACCGACATGGTCGGCGTGAAAGTGCGTGTTGATTATAAGGGCTACATCCCATCCTTTTGCCTTTACAAGTCGCAGGATGGCGCGTCCCGCGTCGGGGCTGCTGCCGCTGTCGATAAGCACGGCCCTGCCGTCCTCCGCATACACTCCGATATTGACAGGGCCGGGTATAACCCATGTCTTGCCAGATATATTGACGAGCTCCATGACATCCCCCCGCTAAAATACGGCGTTTGTTAACGCGATAACGACACAGCCGGCATATTCATAGTTATATGCGGGCTGTGTCGTTCGGTCATACGCGACATGCGGCAAAAACGGAGAACCGCTTTTTTCGTTGCTTTGAAAACCTGTGCAGAATTATACTACGTTAGGCTCAACTATGCGCTCACCGCGCTCAAAGCGATGATAGTCCATGATAGTCGGATCTATCGGCGGTTTATCGCCGTTGAGAAGCGCCGTCATTACCTGTCCAGCGACCGGCCCGAGCATGAAACCATGCCCCGAAAAGCCCGTCGCGTGCCAGAACCCCTTAACGTCGGTCTCACCGAGTATAGGAGCCGCGTCGGGTGTCATATCGTAATATCCTGCCCACTGCCGTACAACGCGAATGTCCTTGGCCCTGGGAAGCATCTTTACTATGGTCGCGGCTATGCTGGCCAGCGAATGCGCGGTCGACGTGTACCCCAGCAGAGGTTCGTGCGACGGGCTCTCCCCTGCTATTATCGACCCGTGCGGACGCTGCTGGATATAGTAGTTGCCGCTGAAGCTCATGAGCATCGGCGGACATACGCCGGGATCGACAGGTTCCGTTATAAGTATTTCATGGCGCTCAGCCCAGTTGGGCAGCATTACCCCGGCCATCTTGGCGATGTCCTGCGCGAACGCGCCCGCGCAGTTTATGACATGTGAGCACTCTATCGTGCCGCGATCCGTCTCGACAGCCTTTATCACACCATCCTTGGTCTTAAGGCCCGTCACCTCGGTAAACTTGAAGAATCGCGCTCCATGGCGCTTAGCTGCCTCCTGAAACGCGAACGTAGTGAGGAACGGGTCGGCATGTCCGTCTCTTTGATGGAAGGTGAAGCCAAGCGCGTCGTCAACCGCAACGCCGGGACATATCTCCTGCGCCCTTTTAACGTCTGTGAATATCTCCGTCTTTATCCCGAGGCTATGCTGAAGCTCGACGTTTTTCTTAAACTGCTCCCACTCCTTCTCCTTGTAAGCAACGAGGAGATACCCTCCCTGATTAAGGCCCGTGGGCAAGCCGAGCTCTTCGTCGAGCTGTTCGAATGTCTCAAGGCACCTAAGGGCCATGCGGCAGTTCAGCTCCAATCCCCACTGCGCGCGTATGCCTGCCCCGCAGCGGCCCGTGGAGCCGGAACAGACCGTGTTCTTTTCTACGAGAACCACGTCTTTGCGCCCTGATTTTGCCAGATAGTACGCGGTAGCCGTACCTACTATTCCCCCGCCTATTATGACTATGTCGGCTGTTTTCGGAAAATCCATCATCCGCACCTCCTACTTGTCCTCTGCCAGGAGGCCGAGTTTTATGGGTTTCACCGGAGGCCTTATGGTCCCGGGGTTAATCTCCGCTATGGGTTTGCCGGTGGCTTTTGAGAGCTCCCTCAGTATTATGTCGCGGCAGCCCCTTCCCTGGCACGGTCCCATGCCAACCCGCAACTGTCTCTTGAGCTCGTCAAATGTGTCGTAGCCTCTGGCGATCCACTCCCTGATCTCGTCTATCTCTATCTCCTCGCAGCGGCAGATCACGTTCGCCTTCTCTGTCATCTCTAGCACACCACCTTGATGGCGCGGATTTCTCCGACCAGTTTTTTCGGGATTATTACGCTCACTA
>Ga0228536_1000639_pt1 | contig 56028 bp, 50 predicted proteins | sample SJ1Smetagenome_FD_168611 | JGI IMG/M metagenome (GOLD analysis project Ga0228536, IMG submission 168611) | Enriched culture of PCE-dechlorinating microbial communities from Ithaca, New York, USA - SJ1.S | ecosystem: Engineered > Modeled > Simulated communities (microbial... > Unclassified...
TCTCATCGGGGGATTGGTCGCCGAAGAGCCGAAACACGTGGTTCCGGTGAGGCGCTTAATCGAGTAAAAGTGTCAGGGATGTACCCGGTCCAAAGTGTCAGCGATGTTTCCGGTTGCACATTCCCCCCGGACCCCCGGGCATCCGGGCGTCATGCCCAGGCGCTTTGCGCCTGGGCATGACGCCCGGAAATCCAGGTGGTTCGGAGAAAGTGAGTGCTCCAGAACGCGGACGCGAAGCGCGCCAGAAGTTTTTGAAGAGGGGGTCCGGGGGGGAAACTTTTTTCAAAAAGTTTCCCCCCCGGCAGCCTAATAATCCGAAAGATGGCGGCCGGATACCCAGCCTTCCAGGGCCCGGGCCGGGACGTACACCCGCGTCCAGCCGTCGCCGTAGCCCAGGACCTGGACCTCCTCGCCCCGGACAAGCGTGGCGGTCACGGCGCAGGACGTGCCCGGGCAGGCCCGTAGGTTCAGGGTGTGCGACCTGACCCGGGTGATGACCGGGGCATAGGCCGGGGGCGGCGGTACGGGGACCGGCACGCAGCCGTATCCCGGCGACCAGCCGTATCCGTCCGGGCAGGGCAGCGGAGCGGCGATCACCGGCGGCGGGGCCGGAACGTAGCGGCTTTGCGGCACGTACACCACGCAGCCGTGCAGGATGGTCAGGAGACACAGCGCGGCGAGGGACAGGGGCGGGAAAAGGCCGCGTCGTTTCATGGCGTTCCTCCGGATCGGGCGTAGGGCGGCGGTGCGTGGGCGTGCCCGGATGTGGTCCGTGTGGAGTTTCAAGGCTAGCATCACCCCCCGGAGACGGTCAACGCGTGTGTCGAGAGCACTGTCGAGAGCACACGATATGACCGAATGAGAGAGCAGATGATCTGACCGATGCCGGGAATCCCCCGGGAAAGGACCGGGCATGGGTTCGGTACGCCCGCTCGTGGCCCTTCGGGGGGGATCGGACGCCGGGAGATCGGATGTCCCGGCCCGAGTTGACAGGGGCAGGGGCGCAGGTACACTGGAGAAAACGCATCGAAAGGACTCTGCCATGGCCGATATCCGTTGCCGTCCGGCGCTCTCCCTGGGAGCCGCCGGGCTTTTCTTCCTGAATCTGGCCGCCTTGGCCCATGCCGCCGCGAACACGGAGGGCCTGCCTGCGGACGAACCATCGGGAATGTTCGGCGGCGGCCTGATAAACGCCCTTTTTTTCGGGGAGCCCTTCACCGGTCCCCGGCTGGCCGACATCGTGCTCATCGGGCTGGTGGTCTTCATGGCCTTCCGGTTTCTGGCAGGCAGGCGCGCCTCGTCCACGGGACCGGACAGGGCCGCGCGGCCCGCGCCGCCTTCCGCCGAGGGGCGGACGCCGTCCGGGCCTTCACCGAAACATGCCGATCCCGCTTCCTCCGCCCCCCGGCCGCCGGTCCCGCCCAGGGAGGGAGACGGCCCGGAATCCTCCCAGGGCCCTGGACCGGATGGCCGGGAACCGGGCCTGGAACGCGTCTATCAGGCGGCCGAGGCGGCCTGGGGCGGTCTGCGTTCCGTACCGTCGGCAAAGAAACCGGCCCCGGCCGGATCGCAACCGGCCTTTCAAAGTCAGGACGAGGAGTTCCTGGCCGGGGCCAAGGCGGTCTACGCCCGGGTCCGCGAGGCCATGGAGAAGGGCGACGTGTCCGGGATGGCCCCGTTCGTGGCCCCGGAATTCATGGATGAGCTGACCCGGATGGCGACGGCGCGAGCCGCGCAAACCGGCGGGAAAACGTCCCAGCTGCTTCTGGTCGAGGCCGGGATCGCCACGCGGGCGAAGGAAGGAAACATGATCCGGATCGACACGCTTTACGAGGTGCTGGCCAGGATGCCGGGCCAGGCCGGGGACGGCCGGGAGCGGGAGACCTGGACCTTTGTCCGGGACGAGGCTACGCCCGGGTCCATGTGGCTTTTGGCAGGGATCAAGGTCGCCTGAGGGAGGCGTTCCCGTTTTCGCGTTCTACAAACCCCGTCCCGTTTTTCGGACGCGGGGGCGATCCGGCGGCCGTTTTCCGCGCCTATGGGGAACGCCTCAGGCCAGTGTCACGTCTCTTGAAAAATACGAGAGTATTTTTTAAGAAAAATCAATGGGTTTAGTGTGTTGTCTACGAAACGCCATATGCGCTTTTCCTGGACGCGGCACGAGGCGTCAGGCTAGGCGGCTCAGGCCAAGCGTCTCAGGCCGGACGCCGCAGGCAGGCCGCCTCCTCGTCGTCTTCCGATTCCGCGACCCCGGTGCCGTCCTGGCACATGTCGTCGATCTCTTCCAGTTGCCCGGGTTTGACGTCCATGAACACCACGCCGACCCCGGGCAGCATCCCGGGCTCACCCCAGGGCCGCCACCAGCGCACCAGCCCGAAAATCGGGGTCGGGTCCGTCAGCTCCACGATCCGGACATGCACGAAGCGTGAGGCGGAAAAATCGCCAAGGGTCAGGATGAAGCAGCCGCTTTGAGAGATATTCAGGACGTTTCCACGCGAGGCGTCCAGCATGGCCGGGTCGTCCTCGCGGGAGAGAAAGACGTTGAGCTTGACCGGATAGCGCAGGGTGCAGCGTTTGCGCTCGGGGCAGAAGGCGCCGCAATTGTGCAGGAAGCAATCCACGTCGTCCAAAAAAAGGATGTTCTTGCCCGACCGGTCCACCTTGGTGCGCAGGATGGGGTAGGACTCGCTGACCCGGAACAGCCGGTCCCTCTCGGCCCGAGGGGAGCGCATGACCTTCTGGATATCCAGGACAAGCCCCTGGCAGGCATTTCCGGAGAGGCGCTCCAAAAATTCCTGTACGCTCCCGGCAATGGTCACCGGCACCTCCAACCGGTTCATTTCCCTGGCGTACAGATCCGTGCGGTCAGCCAGCACCAGCAGGCCAGCGGTCTTTTTCGCGGACATCGACACACACTCCTTGTCGTTTCCGTCGCGTTTCGTCCCTTTGCACGGCAACGGAACGGGGCGCCGCGAACGTCCGCGCCCCGCACCGCATGACCTTTGTTTCGTCCCTTGGCGGCCGACCTCGCCGCTATCCGCCGAGCATGCCGCGCGAGAGCAGCAGTTCGGCGATCTGCACGGCGTTTAAGGCCGCGCCTTTCCGGATGTTGTCGGCCACGATCCACAGGTTCAGGCCGTTTTCGATGGTGTCGTCCTCGCGGATGCGCCCCACGAACACCTCATCCTCCCCGGCGGCCATGATCGGCATGGGGTAGAGCTTCTCGGACGGGTTGTCGTAGACCTGCACCCCCGGGGCCTGGGACAGGATGGCCCGCGCCTTCGCGGCGGTCAGCTTTTCCTCGGTTTCGATGTTCACGGATTCGCTGTGGCCGTAAAAGACCGGCACGCGCACCGTGGTGGCCGTGACCTTGATCCCGTCGTCGCCCATGATCTTGGCCGTCTCCTTGATCATCTTGATCTCTTCGAAGGTGTAGTCGCCCTCGGAGAAGACGTCGATCTGGGGCAGGCAGTTGAAGGCGATCTGGTACGGATACACCTTGGACTCGATCTCCTGCATGTTGAAAAGCTGCCGCACCTGGGTTTCGAGCTCGGTGATGGCCTTTTGCCCGGTGCCGGACACGGCCTGGTAGGTCGAAACGACGACCCGCTTGATTTTGGCCGCGTCGTGCAGGGGCTTTAGGACCACCACCATCTGGATGGTGGAGCAGTTGGGGTTGGCGATGATGTTCTTGTGCCAGGCCACGTCGTCGGGGTTGACCTCGGGCACCACCAGGGGCACCTCGGGGTCCATGCGCCAGGCGCTGGAATTGTCCACCACCACGCATCCGGCCTTGGCCGCGTGGGGGGCGAATTTTTTCGAGGTCGCGCCGCCGGCGGAAAAAAGGGCCAGATGGATGCCCTTGAAGGAGTCCTCGGTCAACTCCTCGACCACAAGCTCGCCGTCCTTGAAGGGCACGGTGGTCCCGGCCGACCGGGCCGAGGCGAAGGCCCGCACGGTCGCCGCCGGAAAATCGCGTTGCTCAAGCGTTTTGAGCATCTCCCTGCCCACTGCCCCCGTGGCGCCGCACACGGCCACGACCAGATCGCCCCTTCCCATACCATCCTCCATCATGACGGGGTTTACGATATACGCGACGTCTGTGGCGTCGCGGTGACAACGCGGGTTGTGCGCCAATCCCCGGTTCTGAAAAACCGGGGCGTTGCCGTCAATCCGGGGGTGCCTGCGGCATCCCGGCGGCGACGATGGTCACGACGAAAGGCCAAGCCCGCCGATGATCTTCAGGCAGGCCTCGGCCTTGTTCAGGGTATAGAGATGCACCCCGGGCGCGCCGCCCGCCAGGAGCTCCCGGGACTGCCGCGTGGCGTAGGCGATGCCGAGTTCGGCCACGGCCTCGTTGCCCCCGGCGGCGTCGGCCTCCTCCAGGGAGCGCAGATAGTCCGGCGGCATGGATGCGCCGCAAAAGGTCAGCATGCGCTTGACCCCGGCCAGGCTGTTGACCGGCAGCACCCCGGGCAGCATGGGCACGTGGATGCCTCGGGATGCGGCCCTGGCCACGAAGTCGAAGTACAGGCGGTTGTCGAAAAAAAGCTGGGTCACGGCGAAATCGCCGCCCATCCGGATCTTCAATTCCAGGTATTCCAGATCCTTTTCCGGGGACTCGGCCTGGGGATGCACCTCGGGGTAGGCGGCCACGCCGATGCACAGCGCGGGGTATTCGGTCCGGATAAACGCCACCAGATCCGAGGCGTGCCGGAACTGGTCCGAGTCGGGCACGAAATCGGCCTGGCCCCTGGGCGGGTCGCCGCGCAGGGCCAGCACGTTCTCCACGCCGCTGTCCACCAGGGAGTCCAGAAAGGCCCGGATGTTTTTTTCGCTGGCCCCCACGCAGGTCAGGTGGGCCATGGGTTCCAGGCCGTAGTCCTTCTTCATGCGCGAGACGATCTCCAGGGTGTTGGCCTGGGTGCCGCCCCCGGCGCCGTAGGTCACGGACACGAACAGGGGATTGGCGGGTTTGAGCCAGCCGACCACGTCGAAAAAGCCCGGCCAGGCGCTTTTTTCCTTGGGGGGAAAGAACTCGAGGGAGACGAAGGGCTTGTTATCCCGTAACAGATCAAGAATCTTCATATGCTCCTTCTCATCAATGAAGTCGTGTCCACCGCCGTAAATCCTGATGCCGCATGCCGGTCAGGAGTCCCCGGCCGGTGGAGCGGTGTGTCCGAGTTCGCGCACGATGTCCGTGTCGGCCTCGAGAAAGGGATAGGCCAGGGCCTCGCCGGGGGTCAGCCAGGCCATGCCCTGGCCTTCCAGGGGGGCCGGGTCGCCGGTAAACTCCCGAACGTGAAAAAAAAGAAGCCGCACGCGCAGGTTCGGATAGGCGTGGGTCGTTTCCTTCCAATACGCGGGGCGATGGGAGATCACCCCGAGCTCCTCGCGAATCTCCCGCACCAGGGCATCCGTCGGGGTCTCGCCCGGCTCCAGCTTGCCTCCGGGAAATTCCCACATCCCGGCCATGGGCTTGCCCGGCGGGCGGCGCACGGCCAAAAACCGGTCCCCGCGCCACAGGATGGCCGCCACGACATCAATGCAGGCAGGGGGGCGCTTCACGGCATGGCCCTATTGCTCGGCGATGGCGGCCCGGCGGGCTTCGAGGGATTCAATTTCTTCCTCCAGTTTCCCCATGCGGGTCAAGAGATTTTCCGCCGATTCGCCCAGTTCGTGATATTTTTTGGACAGTTCCGAAAAAAGCCCGCGATCCGCATAGGTGGCCGGATCGGCCATGGCTGTCTCCACCCGGTGCTGTTCGTCAAGGATCGTCTCAAGCTCGGCCTCATGGGTCGCATAGGCCTCTTTGCGCGGCTTGAGCTCCCGGTACAGGGCGTTTCGCTCCTCGGCCAGACGCCGCCTGCGTTCCTTGTCGTCCCTGCGGCCGGCCTTGCCCGGCTGCTCCGCGCTCACGGCCGCCTTGGCCGCCTCGCGCAGCATCCGGTCGTATTCCTCGAAGCCGCCCAGATGCACGGTGATGCCGCCGTGCCCCACGGACCACACCTCGTCCGCCACCTCGGCCAGGAGATGCCGGTCGTGGGCTACCAGCAGGATGGTCCCGGAATAGTCGGCCAGGGCCCGGGTCAGGGCCTCGCGGCTTTCCAGGTCCAGGTGGTTGGTGGGCTCGTCGAGCACCAGGAAGTTGGCCCGGGCCGCGAAAAGTCCGGCCAAAAGCAGGCGGCTTTTCTCGCCGCCGCTGAGCTGGGCCACGGGACGCTCGAAATAGCCCTCGCCCAGAAGGAACAGCCCCAGGATGCCGCAGACCTCCTGATGCGAGGCCTTGGGACCGGCCATGCGCTTCATCTCGGAAATGACCGTCTGATCCAGGGCCAGCAACTCCGTCTGGTGCTGGCTGTAGTAGCCCATCTTGATGCCCGAGCCCACCCGCACCCGGCCGCTGTGGGGGGAGAGATTCCCGGTGACCAGTTTGAGGAGCGTGGTCTTGCCCGAGCCGTTGGGCCCGGCCAGGGCGATCTTCTGGCCCCGGTAGATATGGAAGGTGAGGGCCTCCCACAGGGGCGGCCGGTTGGGAAAGCCGAAGGTCACGTCGGCGGCCGAGACCACGGTCTTGTCCCCGCGCTCGGGCTCGGGGAGGCTGAACGACAGGGTGGGGCCGCCGGATTCGGGCCTCGCCTCGCGCAGCTCCTCCAGTTCCTTTTCCAGCCGGGTCACGCTTTTGAGCTTGCTCTGGGCCTGCCTGGCCTTGGAGGACTTGAAGCGGAAGCGGTCGATGTTGGCCATCTGGCGCTTGATCTTGCCGTCGATGTGCTGGGCCTGCCTGCCGAGCCGGGAGTCCAGCTCCTCACGCCAGGAAAGAAAGTCCGAAAACGAGCCGGGCCGGACCACGGGTTTGCCGTCGCCCAGAAAAAGGGTCTTGGTGGCCACCCGGTCCAGGAACACCCGGTCGTGGGCCACGAAGACGAGCACCCCTTCGTAGGCCAATAGGTAGCTCTCCAGCCACTCCACGGCCTCCAGGTCCAGGTGGTTGGTGGGTTCGTCAAGGAGCAGGATGTCCGCCCCGGCGGCCAGAACCCGGGCCAGCTTGGCCCGTTCCCGCCAGCCGCCGCTTAGGGCCGCAAGCTCCCGGCCCCACTGCCGGTCGTCGAAGCCCAGGCCCGAGAGGATGGCCTTGGCCCGGTGTTCGGGATTGTAGCCCAGCTCGTGTTCGAGGCGGGTCTGGCGCGCGGCCAGCTCTTTCAAGGCGTTTTCGTCGCCGTCCCTGGCGGCCCGGTCCCAGTCCCGCCAAAACGATCCCCAGGAGGGCAGGGCGGCCATGACGAAAGACAGGAGAGGCGTCTTCAGGTCCGTTTCGTCCAGCTCCTGGGCCACATAGCCCACCCGGGCCCCGGGGGGATAGGCCACGCGCCCGGAATCGGGCTCGTCCTGTCCGGCCAGGAGCCGCAGCAGGGTGGATTTGCCGGCGCCGTTGCGGCCCACCACGGCCAGGCGCGTCCCGGCGTCGATCTCCAGGCAGAAATCGCGCAGCACGTCGCGGCCGCCATAGGCTTTGGCCAGGGACAGAATGGAAATCTTGGGCATGGATCGATCCGGATACGGGGGTTCGATAGGGCTTGCACAACGGGGCGTCATCAACTACCAATCGCGCCGGACCCATCATGGTAAACGACAACGACCTGTAAGGAGTGTGCGACGCGATGGCAACCCCCGCAAGCCGTGCGATCCTGTTCCCGGGACAGGGTTCCCAGGAAAAAGGCATGGGCAAGGCCCTGGCCGAAATATCCTCCGAGGCCATGGATCTGTGGACCCTGGCCGAGAAGCACAGCGGCCTGCCCCTTCGGGAAATCTACTGGGACGGCGACGACGCCGCCATGGCCGATACGAAAAATCTCCAGCCGGCCATGACCGCCGTGAACCTGGGCCTGTGGTATCATCTGAAAAAGCGCCTTTCCCCTGCCGCCGCCGCCGGGCACAGCCTGGGCGAGTACGCGGCCCTGACCGCCGCGGGCGTCCTCGAACCGGCCGAGGCCCTGGCCCTGGTCAGCCTGCGCGGCCGGCTCATGGCCGAGGCCGGGGGGACGGACGGCAAGATGGCGGCCATGCTCAAGCTCAGCCTGGACCAGGTGGAGGACATCGTAGCCAGGGCCGCCGCCGAAACCGGGCAGATCCTTCTGGTGGCCAACTACAATTCCCCGGGGCAGTTCGTCATAAGCGGCCACGCCACGGCCGTCGAGGCCGCCGCCGCCCTGGCCAAGGACGCCAAGGGCCGGGCCGTTCCCCTGGCCGTGTCCGGGGCCTTTCACAGCCCCATGATGGACGCCCCGGCCAGGGAACTGGTGCGGGCCATGCAGGGGATGACCTGGCGCGCCCCGGCCTTTCCGGTCTATATGAACGTCACCGGCGCGGCCGAGACCGATGCGGGGACCATCAAGGGACTCATGGAACACCAGATGACCTCCCAGGTGCGCTGGCTCCAGGCCATGGGCGCCATGTGGGAGGCGGGCGTGCGCTCCTTCGTGGAACTCGGCCCCAAGGGTGTTTTGGCCAAGCTGGCCAAGGCCTGCCTGCCCCCCGCCGGGGCCGTCGGGGCCGCCGGGGCCGCCGGAGCGGAAGCGGAGGCCGAGATACTGGGCGTGGCCGATCCGGACGCGGCCGCCGCGCTGTAAAACGTCCGTTTCCTGAATGCCTCCGGGGGCCAAAGGGCTGCCGCCCTTTGGAATCCCACAACGGGAAGAGGCCCGGCCTGCCACCCGGGAGCGGCCGCGAGACCTCGACCATCATTTTCCAAGGACATCCGTCATGCGTGCCGTCACCCATCTGCGTTCCCTGCTGTCCCATGCCCTGGCGGGCATGGGCATCCCCTGGCCGGAAAAGACCACCATCGAGCCGCCCCGGGATGCCAGGTTCGGCGACCTGGCCACCAACGTGGCCATGATGGCCGCCAAGGCCGCCGGAAAAAAGCCCCGCGACCTGGCCGAAGAGTTGAAAACCGCCATCATGTCCGCCGATCCCGGCATGGCGGTGGAGGTGGCCGGGCCGGGGTTTATGAACGTGACCTTCCCGCCCGCCTTCTGGCAGGCCACCATCGCCGACGTGCTGGAACAGGACGCGGGCGGCGGCTACGGCCGCTCCAGCCTGGGCGGCGGCAAAAAGATCCAGGTGGAATACGTCTCGGCCAACCCCACCGGCCCCCTGCACATCGGCCACGGCCGGGGAGCGGCCCTGGGCGACACCCTGGCCCGCATCCTGCGCGCCGCCGGATACGACGTCTCCACGGAATACTACATCAACGACGCCGGGCGGCAGATGCGCCTGCTCGGCGACTCCATCTGGCTGCGCTACCGGGAATTGCACGGCAGGGAAGTGGCCTGGCCCGAGGACTGGTACAAGGGCGAATACATCATCGACCTGGCCCGGGAGCTGTCGGCCATCCACGGCACGGCGCTTTTCTCCATGCCCGAGGCCGAGGCCGCGGGCATCTGCCAGACCTTCGGCGTGGACCGCATCATGGCCGGGATCAAGAAGGATCTGGCCGATTTCCGGGTGTCCCACGAGGTGTGGTTCTCGGAAAAGACCCTGGTGTCCGGCGGCCGGGTGGAGGCCACCCTGTGCGATCTCAAGGACCGGGGCCTGGCCTATGAAAAGGACGGGGCCCTGTGGTTCGCCTCGGAGGGGCTCGGCGACGACAAGGACCGGGTGCTGCGCAAGTCGTCCGGAGAGCTCACTTATTTCGCCTCGGACATCTGCTACCATGCCGACAAGTTCGCCCGGGGCTTCGAGGTGGTGGTGGACATCTGGGGCGCGGACCATCACGGCTACGTGCCGCGCATGGCCGCCGCCGTGCAGGCCCTGGGGAAGTCGCCGGACAGCCTGCGGGTCATCCTGGTGCAACTGGTGAACCTGTTGCGGGGCGGCGAGCAGATCGCCATGTCCACCCGGGCGGGCAAGTTCGAGACCCTGGCCGACGTGGTGGCCGAGGTGGGGGCGGACGCGGCCCGGTTCATGTTCCTGTCGCGCAAAAGCGACAGCCACCTGGATTTCGACCTGGAGCTGGTCAAGCGCCAGACCATGGACAATCCGGTGTATTACGTGCAGTACGCCCATGCCCGGGTGCGGTCGCTTTTCGCCAAGGCCGCCGAACGCGGGATGGCGGCCGGGGAGCCGGACGCGGCCTTGCTGTCGCGGCTGGATACTCCGGAGGATCTGGGGCTTTTACGGCAGATCGAGCAGTTTCCGGACATGGTGGCCGCGGCCGCGGCCACGTTTTCGCCCCATGTGATCAGCTACTATCTGCGCGATCTGGCCGGGAGGCTCCATTCCTATTATGCCGCGCATCAGGTGCTTGGGGCCGGGGACGGGGAACTGACCCGGGCCAGGATGCATCTTTTGGACGCCGTGGCCCGGGTGGTGCGGGCCGGATTGGCCCTCCTGGGGGTTGACGCCCCAGAGAAGATGGAGCGCTCTTGACATTTCGCCAAAAAGCGAAATGATGCCCTGCAATGGAACCTGGGAAATGAAACTCTTGAGCAAGTTCAACGTGTCGAATGACGGCGGTCCCCGCAAATTCAGCTTCGAGCTGACCATGTCCGGGCTTGTGTCCCTGGGCATCGTCCTCGTTTTGGGCATAAGCTGGGTGTTTATTCTGGGCATCCTGGTGGGCCGGGGCTACAAGCCCGAGGAGGCCGTGCCGGAGCTGGCCAAGATCATGCCGTCCACCGAGACCCCGGCCTCCCTGGACAGCGCCGAACCGCCCACGGTGCTTCGCCCCGAGGAACTCCGGTTCATGGAGGATCTTCAGGCCAAGACGGGGAGCCCCGAGACCATCACCGTGGACTCGGTTCCGGCAACCCCGCCCAAAAAGCCGTCACCGGCCTTGCCCGGCGGGGCGGCCCCGTCCGGCGGACTCGTCGGCCGCGATCTGGCCGACGGTCCGGGCGCTGCCGCTCCCGGCGCGAGCCCGGCCTCCCCGGCCCGGCCGACCCCGGCTCCGTCCCCGGCTCCGTCCCCGGTCCGGCCCCCAGAGCCGGCCCCGACCGTCCGGACGCCCGCGCCCCCTGCCGTGTCCCCGGCCACGTCCCCTGCCGAGGCGGCGCCCGCGTCCAGGGCCGAGACACCGGCCCCGGGCGGCACCTTCGAGGCGACCTACCAGGTGGCGTCGTTTTTTCGCAAGGACCAGGCCGACGCCATGATCAAAAAGCTGGCCCAGAAGGGCTTCCGGGCCGAGATCAGGCAGGCCAAGGTTCAGGACAAGGATGTTTTCCGCATTGCGGTGACCCTGCGTGGAACCGAGCAGGAGATCAAGGCCGGGCTGGAAAAAACGGGCGAAAAAGGCCCTATACTTCTCGGCAAAAAACCCTTATAGGGATGCCCCCGTTTGACCCGGGAGAATCCCCCAGAATGAGGACCGCACATGCAGCACATGTCTTTCGTCCCGACCAAGGCATTTTTCACCAAGGGCATCGGCCGCCACAAAAACAAGCTCCAATCCTTCGAGCTGGCCCTGCGTGACGCCGGAATCGAAAAGCTCAACCTCGTTTACGTGAGCAGCATCTGCCCCCCCAACTGCGTCATCCTGCCCCTGGAAGAGGGCGTCAAGCAGTTGAGCCCCGGGCAGATCACCTTTTGCGTCATGGCCCGCAACGCCACGGATGAAAAAAACCGCCTGGTGGGCTCCGCCGTGGGCATGGCCTTCCCCGCGGACAAAGGCAACTACGGCTACATCTCCGAGCACACCGCGTTCGGTTCCGACGAACAGGAAATCGGCGATTTCGCCGAGGATCTGGCCTCTACCATGCTGGCCACCACGCTGGGCATCGACTTCGACCCCGAGACGGCCTACGACGAACGCCGCCAGATCTACCTCATGAGCGGCAAGATCGTGGATTCGGCCTCCATGCCCTGCGTCACCACCGGCCAGGCCGGAGTGTGGTCCACCACCATCTCCGCCGTGGTCTTCCTGCCGTAACCCTTCCCGGTTGCCGCGTGGACAGAAAAGCGCGCGCCCGGATCATTCTCGAGCGGCTGCGGCCCCGGTATCCCGGGGCCGCCTCCGCCCTGGCCTGGACAAACCCGTATCAGCTTCTCGTGGCCACGGTGCTGGCCGCCCAGTGTACCGACGCCAGGGTCAATCTGGTGACCCCGGAATTTTTCCGGCGTTGGCCCGACCCGGCCGCCCTGGCCGCGGCCGACGTGGCCGTGGTGGAGACCGTGGTGCATTCCACGGGTTTTTTCCGCAACAAGGCCAAAAACCTCGTGGCCGCCGCAAGGCTCATGGTGCAGCGCCACGGCGGGAGCGTGCCGCGTACCCTGGCGGAACTGACCGCCTTGCCGGGACTGGCCCGCAAGACCGCCAACATCGTGGCCGGGAATGCCTACGGCAACCACGAGGGCATTGCCGTGGACACCCATGTCAAGCGCCTGTCCTTTCGCCTGGACCTGACGGATTCGGCAAACCCCGTGGTCATCGAACGCGATCTCATGCCCCTTTTCCCGCGTGAGGCCTGGAGCGAGATCAACCACCTACTGGTGCTCTTCGGCCGCGACGTGTGCCAGGCCAGGAAGCCCCGTTGCGAGGGCTGCCCCCTGGCCGACGTCTGCCAAAGGAGGGGGGTGTCCCGTTCCTGAGGCCTGATCGGATCACCGTTTTTCCCGCCCCCCGCCCGGTCGTCCCGGAACCATCCGTCCGCGCCCTCGCTTCCGCCCGGCGCCGCACCCTCGGCCATCCCTTTTGGTGTATGGTCACCGGGCAGATTGCCGCTGTGCACGGCCATGGTTCTCGCATCGGAAATAGCTATGGCCAATGGCCTGAAAGATAAGAACTAACGATTTGTCCTCGGCTTGTTCCTCTTTTATACAATCGGCAATTCCGTGCCTCGAACGTGGGGGCTGGTACGGAAAACCGACAACCGAGAGGAGCGGCCATGAAGAATTTCTTTTCCTCGAAACAGGGCATCATCGCCGTGGGCCTTGCCATCGGCGTCCTGGCCCCGCTGCTGCAATTCTGGGGCAACCCGGGCAACATGGGCATCTGCGTGGCCTGCTTCGAGCGCGACATCGCAGGGGCTGTGGGACTGCACCGGGCGGCCGTGGTGCAGTACATGCGCCCGGAGATCATCGGTTTCGTGCTCGGCGCCCTCCTGGCGGCGCTTTTCGCCAAGGATTTCAGGCCACGGGCCGGGTCCGCGCCGATTGCCCGGTTCATCCTGGGGGCGTTTGCCATGATCGGGGCCCTGGTCTTTTTAGGCTGCCCCTGGCGAGCCATCCTACGCCTGGCCGGGGGCGACCTGAGCGCCATCTTCGGCATCCTGGGCCTGGTGGCCGGCATCTGGATCGGCACCGTCTTTTTCCGCAAGGGCTATTCCCTGGGCCGCAGCCAGAAGACCCATGCCTCGGTGGGCCTGATCATGCCCCTGGTCATGCTCGGCTTTTTGGCGCTCATGCTCATTTTTCCCCAGATCCAAAACGAACCCCAGTCCGGCGTGCTTTTCTACAGCGTCCAGGGCCCGGGCTCCATGCACGCGCCGCTTCTGGCCTCCCTGGCCGTGGGCCTTTTGGTGGGCGTCATCGCCCAGCGCAGCCGGTTTTGCACCATGGGCGCCTTCCGCGACGTGATCCTTTTCAAACAGTCCCACCTTTTGCTCGGGGTCGTGGCCCTTTTCGTTGCGGCCGTGGTGGTCAACGCCCTGCTCGGACAGGTGAAAATCGGCTTCGAGGGCCAGCCCGTGGCCCACACCCAGCAGATCTGGAACTTCGCCGGGATGCTTCTGGCCGGGCTGTGTTTCGCCCTGGCCGGGGGCTGCCCGGGCCGGCAACTCTTTTTGTCCGGCGAGGGCGACGGCGACGCGGCGGTCTTCGTGTTCGGGATGATCGTGGGCGCGGCGTTTTCCCACAACTTCGGGCTGGCCAGCTCCCCCCAGGGCATCGGCCCCCACGGCATGGCCGCCGTGTTCGTGGGGCTGGCCGTGTGCCTGTACTTCGGCCTGACCATGCGCGCCAAGGCGTAAGGGAGGCGTGTCAGAGAGAAGGGGAAAAGCCTCCGGCGGCCCAAGGGCGAAGCCCTCGGGAATCCCGTAACGGTTGCTGGACATCCTCACGCCGTCTGGTGTTTCGAGAACAATCCGCGTTCGCCGGAACAGATGCCCGGGGAAAGGAGATCATGCCATGGAAAAGACCATCGATGCCAGGGGGCTGTCCTGCCCTCAGCCGGTTCTGGATACGCTTGCGGCCATCGCGGCCATGGGTTCGGGAAAGCTGACCGTCCTGGTCGATACCGAGGCCTCCAAGGAAAACGTGTCCCGGGCCATCCAGGCCAAGGGTTGGAGCCTTGACGCAGTGGCCGAGGATGGGGAAGTCTACCGCCTCGTCATCAGCAAGGGGTGATTGTGGGTATTCTCGACCGTTTCCGCAGGAAAGACCCCGGCCCGGCGTCCGCCTCCCAGGCCGACCGGGGTCTTTTGCTGTTCGAAAACACCAGCGAGGTCATCCGGGCCGAAAAGACCCTGCGCCAGGCCGGATTCGCCATCAAGGTCGTGGGGCCGCCGCCCGAGGTGCGCACGGGCTGCGATCTGGCCGTGGAGTTCCCCCTCATCGAGGGCCTGCATATCCGCCGCAGGCTTGAGGCTGCAGGCGTGCCGCCCCTGGAGGCGATTCCGGTCGCCGGGCCGCTTCTGACCCCGGTGGACCTCTTCCAGATCAAGGATTTCGGGGAGCACCTCATGGTCCGGGCCGCAAACATGAAGCTGACCGTGGAGAAGGCCACCGGGGTGATCGTCAACGTCTCGGGCGGCGGCTGCCCGGACGTGCCCTATCTGGCGGCCCGGCTCATCGGCAAAAAACTGGACGAGGCCCCCTCGCCGCGCGAGACCGGGCACACCCTGTGCGGCTATGCCCTGGGGCTGGCCTTCGAGGAAATGATAAAGCGATGCTCGCCGTCGTAGGCACCATCCCCGATCCCGGAGTGCCGGTCACCGAGGGCCCGGCGCACGGTACGCCCCAGGGCCTGGCCGTGGGCGGCCTGACGGTGGCCCCGGATCGGGGCACCCCGGCCCTTCTGGGGGCGGCGGGGGCGGCCTGCGCCAGCCTCGGGCTGCCCGCGCCCTTCGCCTTCCTGGTGGGCGACGTGGGCCTGGGCCACGGCAGCCGCGCCCTGTACCGCCACCTGACGGACGTCCTGCCCGGGCGGCATTTCTCCACCATGGTCTTCCACTATCTCATGCCCGACGTCATGTGGCACGACAAGGTGCTCTTCGCCGTGGAGGCCATGGCCAGACGCCCCAGGCTCATTGCCGACGCCGGGTTCATGTATGCGGCCAAGATGAGCGGGCAGGCCGCGTCCTACGACCTCTTCACCCCCGACGCCGGGGAACTGGCCTTCCTGGCCGACGAGACCGCGCCGCATCCCTTCTATACCCGGGGCTTCATCCTGCATGAGGACAACCACGTCCCGGACCTCATCGCCCGGGCCTACGAACATGAAAACGCCGCCGCCACCCTGTTGGTCAAGGGCGGAACCGACGTCATCGCCGACGCCACGGGGGTGCTCTTCACCGTGGACGGCCCATGCGAGGCAGCCCTGGAGGCCATGGGCGGCACGGGCGACACCGTGGCCGGGATGGCGGCGGCGCTCATGGAGTCCGGCCGCTCCGCGCCCGAGGCGGCGCATATGGCGGCCCGGGCCAACCGGCTGGCCGGGCGTCTGGCCCGCCCCAACCCGGGGTCGCGCATCGCCGAGATCATCGCCCGCATCCCCGAGGCCCTGGACATGGTCTTGAATTCCCCGGGCTGAAAGGCCTTGGGCGGGGGCGACGCCGCTTTTTCCGTTTCTGACCGCAACGCAAAGCCAAGGAGCGCCTCCCATGACCGCCCGGCGCATCACCCCGGACATGAGCCTTTTGGATGTCGTGGCCGCCTATCCGGCCACGGAGGCGGTCTTCCGCTCCCGGGACGCGGCGGCCGGGGCGTGCCTTTTGTGCACGGCGCTTTTCGATTCCATCGCAGTGGCGGCGGCGCGCCACGGGCTCGATCTGGAGACGCTTCTCGGGGAGCTTGAGGACGCGGCGGCGGGCGGTCCCGCAACCCCGGGCTGATGCCGCCGGGAGGGGACGTGGCCAGGGCCGCTGCCGGATTACAGGTACGTCAATTGAGCAGCAGCAGGGAATTCCCGGGCAAGGCCCCGCTTGCTGCGGCATCGAGCAGATCTCTTTCCAGGCACAGGAAAAGCGGCTCGTAGCGTAAGGGATTGTACCGCAGCGACGGGGCCAGCGTCGTGCGCCTGGCATGCTGGTACATGTTCCGTATCCGCCTGGAGTAGTGGTTTGCTGCGGGATCGGTGGTGGAGTCGGCCCAGAAGCCGCTGTCCGACTCCACGAACTGGCTGGTGCGGAAACCGGGCGGCGAGGCCAGGAGGTCTGGTTCGGAAAGGTATTTGTCCCAGCAGCCCTTGGTGCATCCGTATGCCCCGTTGATGATCATCTCGTGGTCATAGTCGAAAAAGAGCCTGTACGGGATGGCGTAGGGATGCTCCGTCCCGGTGGAAATGTTCACTTCCGCCATGCCGTGCCTGTCGTAGAAGATCTTTGCCTGCGGATTCAACGAAGCCACGACGGGCTGGAGCGCCGCATAGGCCACATTGGACGGCGGCGAGAAATAGGCGGCCAGGGACGGATGCGCATAGGCCGCAGCATCCAGGGCGCACATGATGCCGCTGCCCGTTGGTTCCGTGCCGCCGTTGGTATAGGTTTCCTGCACCAATGCGGCGTTTGGCACATCGAAAATCCCGTTATAGGTGGCGTCCGTGATGTCGTTGGCGGCGATTCCGGCCACGGGTTTGGTGCTGAGCGCGGCGGCATAGAAAATGTATTTTCCGGAATAGGCCGAGTGCTTCTGTGCGAAGGATTCGTTGAGCCATCGCAGCCAGGGGTTTTTCGAGGCGTGGGCGGCCATGTTCTGCTGACCGAACATGTCCTCCATTTTCGCCAGATAGATGTCGTCGAAGGCCTTGGCGTTGATTCCCGCCCAACGCCGGGTGACGTTGTTGTTGTTGATCTCCGCCGCCGTATCCGCCATGTCCGCATTGTCCCAGTTCAGGTCGGCCGCGCCCTGGGTGTCGATGTCCTTGATCGCGAAGGTGGCTAACGGGTTGTCCGACAATTGGCTGCCGTGGTGCGGCGAGTCGAGGGCGATGAGCTTCCTGAAGCCGGTGAAGGCGTGTTCCTCGACAAGGGCGCGCCCCACGAGGCCGCCCATGGAATGCCCCATGATGACCAGTGTTCCGGAAAAGACGCCGCCGGAGATGTCCGAATTGCCGCTTCGCAGGGAGTCGAGCATCTCCTTGAGTATTTTTGCATTGAACGTGATGTGCTTGTACGTCGGGTAATGGTACAAATAGACGTGGTAACGGTCATGGAGGTCTGAAGACACAAGGTAATAATCGAGAAAATGTTGCCAGTAGACCAATTCCGAGTGTTTCCAGAGCAACAGGGCCGATTGTTGCCGGCATTCCTTGTCGGCGCTGTCCCCTTGCCAGCCGTGGATGAGCAGCAGCGGGATGCGCCGTGTCCCATATCCGCCAGCCTTGTTTAGGGCATAATCCGTCTGTTGCCACGGGGCATGCAGCCCCGTGACCACGATCCCGTCGAAATCGACGATGCGGTGCGACACGGCGTCGCCCGCCTGCAGCCTGGAACGGTCGGCCTCCAGGGTGATTGTGTCCAGATAGGCGTCGTTTTCAAAATAATTGGGGAAATTGTTCAGGGGATCCGTGAGGTCGATCTTTGTCTGGTACAGCCGCCGTGAGGCCGTGATGGCCCCGGGGGCCAGGGACGCGATGGCGTCGTATGCTGTGTTGACCTGAAACGTGGTGAAGGGAAGCCCGGCATTGGCCGCAGACACGGCAGTCTTGGCGATCTTTCCCCTGGCCCAGGCCGGCAGGGCCGCCTGGTAGGTCGTGAACTGCGCCCCGCCCGTCAGTTCGTGGACAACGGTCCCATCCACGGTCGTGCGAACGTATTCGTTGTCCTGAAGAGTCACCGGCCTTCCGAACGGGATGGTGAGGATACCGGTTGCGGGGGCGATGCCGCTTCCATCCAGATCAAGGGCCTGGACCGGCGGTGCCGGGGACACGGCCAGCAGGAGGAGCCAGGCAAGGGTCATGGGGGTGCGCAAGGACGGCAGGCGTGGCATGGCGATCTCATCTCCTCATCTGTGCACCGGGGCGGATTCGCATTTCGAAGTGGCCAGGCACGCATTGCCCGGCGGTTTTGTGGAGTGAGGGAGTTCTCTTTTCATGCGCAATGCGGGGTGAGGAGTCAAGCCAGGGCGGCGGCCTGCCCGATGCGGCCGGGAGAGGCCGGGATCGGAAATCTCCCCCTTGGGGGATGGAAAAATGAATTGTGAGCGATTGCGGGAAGTTCTATAGTCTCTGGTAAGTGTGATACGGATAGCCCGGCCCAGGTCCGATTTCGGGAGAAGAGGCATGGACAAGCATTTCCTGGTGACCATCGGGGATGACCCCGGCATCTTTTACGGCGTCGGCTTCATCAGTCATTTTTTCGACGCCAAGGACAGGGTGCGGGTGACGCTTTTCCACATCGCCCCACAGCCCCCGGCGGTCTGGCCCGAGGAGCTGTCCTACGAGAGCAAAAAGGCCCTGGAGGACAGCGCCGGACGTCTGGAGGACAAGGGCCGCATGGCCCTGGCCGCCGCCCGGGAAAGCTTCCTGCGCATGGGCCTGACCCCGCGCAAGATCGAGGAAAAATTCATCTTCGGCACCTTTCCCCGGGCCGGGCATCTGGTCATGGAAGGGGAATACGGCGACTATGACGCCGTGGTCCTGGGCCAGCGCGGCTTTGCGGGCCTAAGCGCCTTCCTGGATCGCGGGGTCGGGGTCGAAATCATGCGCGAATCCTTCGATTTCCCCTTCTGGGTCTGCCGTTTCCCGGACTATTCGCGATCCGGGGTTTTGGTCTGCGTGGACGGCTCCCACGCCGCGCTGCGGGCCGTGGACCATGTGGGGGCCATGCTTGAGGGGGAAACGCGGCATGTCGTGACGCTTTTTCACGTCTCCGGCCGGCCGGAGACGGGGGAGGCGGACGCCGTGTTCGCCCGGGCCAGGGAGGTGCTCGCCGCCAGGGGCGTTTCGCCCGAACGCATCGCCGTCCGGCCGGTGGCCGCTGACCATGTGGCCAGGGCCGTACTTGCCGAGGCCGAATCCGGAAGGTATGCCGTAGTGGCCGCCGGGCGCACGGGCGCGGGCCGAGGGCGGACGCCGCTTGGCGGGATGTCCCGGGCCTTTTTCGGCTCCGTCAGCGATGTGCTGTTTCACGAGCTGACCGGCGCGGTCCTGTGGGTGTGCCGCTGATGGTGCGTCCGCGACACGGCAACGCAGCAACGGATGGATGAAAGCCATGACCACCCCGGACAGACACGGCCAGACCGACTTTTGTTTGTGGGACACCTCCGACCGGGAATTCCAGGTGGGCATCATCGGCACCGGTCCCGGATTCGTCTCCATCCTGGATATCCTGGGTAACGAACAGTACCAGGAGTTTTTGCCGGGCCTGACGCTGGCGGCCGTGGCCGACCCCGGGCCCCAGCCGTCCAGCCGGGCCCAGGTGGAAAAACTCGGCGTCCCCGTTTACGAGACGTTCGAGGCCATGATGGCGGCCCATCCCGGGATCGACCTGGTGGTGGAACTCATCGGTTCCCGGGCCAAGCTGCGGGCCATCCGCTCGGCGCTGCCGGACACGGTTTCGCTTATCGACCACAATGCGGCCTTTTTCCTGTGCGGCCTGCACAACATGCTTCAGGTCAGCACCCATTGCCAGGTCAACCTGGACCGGCACAAGGAACTGTTAAACGCCATCATCGACGAGGTGCGCGACGACATCATCCTCCTGGACAAGGAGGGCCGCGTGGTGGACCTCAACAAGAACGTCTATCAGCGCCTGGGCAGGCAGAAGGCCGACCTTTTGGGGCTGCCCTGCTGGCAGGTGCAGACCCTCGACGACGGGCGCCCCTTTTGCTGCGGCCCGGACAAGGACTGCCCCTTCTTCACCACCCTCACCACCGGCCGCGAGGCCGAGGCCCTCTTCACCCGCCTCGATGCCGACGGCCGGCTCATGTATTTCCGCATCTATTCCTACCCCATTTTCAATCCCCTGGGGAACATGACTCACATCATGGTCATGCGCCGGGACATCACCCGCCGCACCTACCGGGAGCGCCACCAGCAGCAGGCCGAAAAACTGGCCATCATCGGCGAGATGTCCATGTATCTGGCCCATGAGATACGCAATCCGCTCTTCGCCATCTCCGGTTTCACCAAGTCGCTTCTGGATTCGGCGAACCTGACGGAGAAGGAGCGGGAAAAGCTGCGCATCATCGCCGAGGAGGCCAAGCGCCTCGATCACATGCTGTCGAGCATCTTGAGCTTCTCGCGCCAGACCCAGACCGTGTCGGGCCCCGTGGATCTCAATCGGGTCAGCGAGGAGGCCGTGGAGTTGATGCGCATCGGCTATGCCGACAAGGGCTACCGCTTCGTGCTCAATGCCGATCCCAACATCCCGCGCGGCCGGGCCGAGGCCGAGACCATCAAGCAATGCCTGGTCAACCTGATGATGAATTCCATGGAGGCCATGCCCAGGGGCGGCGAGATACGGGTGCGCACCGGCATGGAGGGGGACAGTCCGGTGGTCGAGGTGGCGGATCGCGGCCGGGGCATGAGCCAGGCCGAGATGGACAAGGTGTTCAGCCCGTTCCATACCACCAAGGGCCGGGGATACGGCCTGGGGCTGGCCATGATCAAGAAGATGATCGAGGAGTTCGGCGGCCGGGTGTCCCTGTCCAGCCGGGAAGGTCACGGCACGGCCGTGACCCTGCACTTCGCGCCCATCCTGGCGGGCGAGGAGGAACGGCAGGCCGTGGACGACATCAAGGCCCCATGTGCGACACCGGACGCGACACCGGGTGCGGCGTCCCATACGGCAGCCGCGAAACCGGCGTCCCTGCGCCATCCGGTCAATAAACCGTAACCGGCACGTTTGACTTGAAAAACACGTCCGTGTTTTTCAAGGACGCGACACGAGGCCATGCTCGTCAAAAAAGCCACGTCAAGCTCCCCCGTCTCCCGTTTGTTGAGCCTGCGGTCCCGGCTGGTCCTGGCCCTGGGGGCGCTTTTGGCCATAAGCCTCGGGGGGGCGGTCCTGTCCCTGTGGTACGGGCACATGGCCCGCAATCTGTACCTTTCCACCCTTGAGGGCGAGGTGGCCGGACTTGCGGCGGCCCAGGAACTGGAAAATGCCCTGATGGCCCTGTACGCCGAGGCCGCCTCGGCCAGGAGCCGGGGGGCCATGGACGCCGCCGAGGGGCTTGCGGCCGGGCGCAGGCGGGTGGAGGAGTGGTTGCGCAAGGCCCGCGAGGCGGCTGGCGGCGAGGCCGCCCGGCAGGGCCTCTCCCAACTGGATGCGGCCTGGTTTGAGGTCCAGGAGGCCATGGACACGGCCTTTGACCGGTCCGTGCCGCCCGAGGCCGGGCTTGAGCTTTTATCCCGCCGTTTTTACGAGGCCTTCTCCAGGGCCGAGGCCTACAAAAGCCTTTTCCGGGAGGGCATATCGGCTCGGCGGGACGACTACCAGGAGCGCACCGACGCCCTGGTGGCCATGGTCTGGATCGCCTTGCCCCTGGTGGCCCTCTTGGGGCTGGCCCTGACGCATCTGATCTTCTGGCGCATCCTGAACCCCATCCGCCACCTGGCCCGCACGGGGGTAGGTGGCGACAAGGAACTGTGCGACGGCGACGAGGTCAAGACCCTGGCCCGGCGCTTCGGGAACCTGCTTTTGGCCGTGGACCGGGCCAAGTCCGACCTGGAGGTCAGCCGGGACCACCTCATGCAGTCGGAAAAGCTGGCCCTGGTGGGCAAGCTGGCCGCCGGGGTGGCCCACACCATCCGCAACCCCCTGACCTCGGTCAAGATGCGGCTATTCTCCCTGGAACGCGTCCTGCGCCTGGAGCCCGCCCAGAAGGAGGACTTCGAGGTCATTTCGGAAGAGATCCGGCACATCGACACCATCGTGCGCAATTTCCTGGAATTCTCCCGGCCCCCCAAGCTGGTGGCCCGGCCCACCAGCCTGTCCGACGTGGTGGACACCACCCTAAACCTCCTCAAGCATCGCCTGGAGTCCTACGGGGTGGCGGTGGAAGTCCTGCGGGTCAAACGCCTGCGGCCCATAAGCGCCGACCCCGACCAGCTCAAGGAGGCCCTGGTCAACCTGGTGCTCAACGCCTGCGAGGCCATGGGCGAGGGCGGCCGGATCGTCATCCGCGAGGAGGAGGGGGTCATGGAGCCGGCCGGGCGGGTGGTGGTGGTGCGCATCAGCGACACCGGGCCGGGCGTGCCGGAAATGATCCGCGACCGGGTGTTTCAGCCCTTTTTCACCACCAAGGGCGAAGGCTCGGGGCTGGGGCTGCCCATTGCCCAACGTATCGTGGAGGAGCACGGCGGATGGATCAACCTGCATTCCCCGGAAGGCCGGGGGGCCACCTTCGCCCTGATCTTCCCCCACGCCGAGGAGCGCACGTGGCACAGATACTGATCGTGGACGACGACCACCAGTTGCGCCAGAGTTTCGAGCGCCTGCTGGCCGCCGAGGGATACGCCGTACGCACGGCCTCCACGGGCGAGGCCGGGGTGGAGATGGTCCGCGACGATCTGCCGGACCTGGTGGTCATGGACGTGCGCATGCCGGGCATAAGCGGCCTTGAGGCCTATGCGGCCATGCGCGAGATCGAGCCCCGGCTTCCGGTGATCATCATGACCGCCCACGGCACCACGGAAACCGCCATCGAGGCCACCCGCATGGGGGCCTTCGACTACGTGCTCAAGCCCTTTGATATTCCCGACATTTTGAAGCTCATCGAAAAGGGCCTCAGTGCCGGGCGGTTCATGCGTTCCAAGGTGGAGATGGACGCCCCGGCCGAGGGCGGCGAGGGCGAGGCCATCGTGGGCGGCGGCCCGGCCATGCAGGAGGTCTACAAGGCCATCGGACGCGCCGCGCCCACGGACGCCACGGTGCTCATCCGGGGCGAGTCCGGCACGGGCAAGGAACTGGTGGCCCGGGCCGTCTACCAATACAGCGCCCGGGCCGGAAAGCCCTTTTTGGTCATCAACTGCGTGGCCATCCCGGAGACGCTCCTGGAATCGGAACTCTTCGGCTACGAGCGCGGGGCCTTCACCGGGGCCTCGGGCCGCAAGGTGGGCAAGATCGAGCAGGCCAACCGGGGCACGGTGTTCCTCGACGAGATCGGGGACATGCCGGTCACCATCCAGGCCAAGCTTCTGCGGCTTTTGCAGGAAAAGCATGTGGAGCGCCTGGGCGGGTCGGCCCCCATTCCCGTGGACGTGCGCATCATCGCCGCCACCAACCGGGATCTGGAGCAGGCCGTGGCCCAGGGAGCCTTTCGCGAGGATCTGTATTACCGCCTCAAGGTGGTGACCATGAGCCTGCCGCCCTTACGGGAGCGGCGCGAGGACATCCCGCTTCTGGCCAGGCATTTTTTGTGCCGCTTTTCCCGCGAGGCCGGGGTGCCGGACCCGGGGCTGACCCCGGAGGCCATGGCCTTTCTCACCGGGCACGACTGGCCGGGAAACGTGCGCGAATTGGCCAACGTCCTGCAAAAGACCCTGATATTCAACCGGGGCGGCCCCATCACCGCCGACGACCTGCACAAGGCCGCCGGGACGCCCCAGGCCACGGCCGCCGGGCCCGGCGGGACGGCCGGGATGGCCGGTGCAGGAGGCGACGGGACGTCCCAGGACTTCCTGCGCCGCTTCGTGCGCCAGGAACTGGCGGCGGCCCGGGACGACGAAGGGGCCTTCGAGTCGCTCATGGACCGTTTCGGGGCGGTGGTCATCGCCGAGGCCCTGGCCATGACCGGCGGCAACCGCACCCGGGCGGCCAGGCTTTTGGGGCTGTCGCGGCCAACGCTTCTGGCCCGCATCGAAAAATACGGGCTCAGGATCGAGACCTCGGTGACCCCCCATCCCGGTCCGGCCGAATCCGGCGGCCCCGGGCAATGACCGTGGCCGCGAGGCGGCGTTGCCTTTGCCAGTGCTCTTGCCGGGAGATGCCGGACGGCCGCATGTGGCCGTGGCGGGCGGGCCGCCTGGCCGGGGTATGACGCCGGTCTATCCCAGGTCGTCCCAGAAGTTTTCCCAACGCACCTTGCCCTTGGTCTTTTTGAACCTGCGCAAAAGCACGTAGAGCGCCCCCGTGCCGCCGTGCCGGGGCAGGGCCGTGGCAAAGGCCAGGATGACGCGTTTTAAGGGGTCGCGGGTGAGCCAAGTCTTGAGTTCTTCCTTGAGCACCGGCAGGCCGCCCGGGGAATTGGCCCCGCGTCCCGGGATGATGAGCAGGCAGCGTTTTCCGGCCAGGTAGTTCTCGCGCACGAAATGCAGGAGCGCCAGTTGGGCTTGGTCGGCGTTTTGGCCGTGCATGTCCAGGTGGGCCTCGGGGGAGAACTGCCCGGCACGCAGTTGGCGAAAGACCTTCTGGTCCATGTCCCGCACGAATCCCTGCATGTATTCGTCGGAAAACGACAGTTCGAACTCCACCCGCCCGGCCACCAGGTCGAGCAGGGCGTTTTTGCCGTCCGGGTCGGGATCCGCAGCCTTGCGCGCGGCCGGTTCGGGGGGCTTGGGAACCACGGCCCGGCCGCCGGCGACGCCGTCCATGGTGCGCACGCCGGACATGGCCCGGGCGAAGAGGGTGTCCTCGTCGTCGGCCGGGACGTCCGGGTCCGGCATGGGCCTGGCCGGGGCCTTTGCCGGTTCCATTTTTTTCTTCTGTATTTTTATGGACTTGAGGGCGTCAAGGCCCGTACGTTTTTGCGCTGCCATGCCCGCAAGGCTACAGGGAAGCCGCCGGTTTAGCAATGGACGGCACATGTCGCGGGTCAGGGACACCATCGCGTCGGCCGGACCCGCATGGCTGGCGGCATTCCCGGGGAGTGCGGCAGAGGAAGGGGATTGTTGACGTTTTTGTGAAATTTGTCGCTGCGAGGCGGCTGATTTTTGTTGTCGATCGGTCGGGGACGTTTTACAAGATTTCCCGTGCCTGGGGGGCCGGGGATGTTCCCTGCGCCGTATCGTCACGCCTGGGAGCACAAGGCATGCGCCATGTGCGACGGGGCCGTGACGGCCCGGAGCCTGGGTGGAGCCGGGACGGCCATGCCCGGAGGCGGCCGGTTTTTTCAGGCCCGCGCGTGGTGGTGCGACCTTTTTTTAAACGTCAATGATGGAGGCCAAAGGCATGCGTATCTGGTCACTTGTGTGTTGCCTCGTCCTGATCCTGGCCGTGTCCGTGGCCCATGCCGCAGACAAGGACACCCTGGTGGTGGCCGTGCCCTCGGACATCCATACCCTGGATCCCGGCGTGTCCAGCGACAACTACGACTGGCGCCAAATCTATCCCTGCTACGACCGGCTGGTGAAATACAAGGTCGAAAACGGCAAGGGCTCAACCGAGGTCGAGCCCATGGCCGCCGAGTCCTGGACCGTCTCCCCGGACGGGCTGGTGTGGACCTTCAAGATCAGGAAGGGCATCGCCTTCGACGACGGTACGCCCCTTGACGCCGAGGCCGTGCGCTATTCCCTGGACCGCACCCTGGCCATCGGCAAGGGCCCGGCCGACAACATCGGGGCCATCGCCTCCATGAAGGTCGTGGATCCCCAGACCCTGGAAGTCACCCTGAAAAACCCCTACGGCCCGTTTTTGCAGACCCTGGCCACGGACGGCGCGTCCATCGTCAATCCCAAGGTGGCGGCCAAGGCCACGGGCGACGACAAGGCCCAGGGCTGGTTGGCCGAGAACGTGGACGGCAGCGGTCCCTTCAAGGTCGCGGAGTGGACCCGGGGACAGCGTTGCGTGCTTGAGGCCAAGCCCAACTACTGGGGCGGCGCGCCCAAGATCAAAAAGGTCATCATCCGCTTCATGCCCGAGTCCGCCGACCGGCGCATGGCCCTGGAAAAGGGCGACGTGGACATCGCCGAGAACATCCTCATCGACCAGCTTCCGGCCCTGGAAAAGAATCCCGACATCGTGGTCCACCGCTTCCCGGCCCAGATGACCGAATACGTCTATGTCAACTGCCAGAACAAAAAACTGGCCGATCCCCGGGTGCGGCAGGCCCTGTCCTATGCCGTGGACTACAAGGGCATCATCGACCAGGTGCTCCAGGGCAACGGCATGCAGATGCGCGGCCCCATCCCCCAGGGCATGTGGGGACACCGCGAGGACGTGTTCCAGTACAGCCTGGACGCGGCCAAGGCCAAGGAACTGTTGAAGGCGGCCGGGGCCGAAAACCTGGAACTGACGCTGATCTATTCCGAACGCCGGGCCACCTGGGAGCAGATCGCCCAGGTCATGCAGGCCAACTTGGCCGACATCGGCGTGAAGCTCAAGCTTGAACTCATGGCCAACCCCACCCTGCGCGACAAGGTGGACAAGGGCGACTTCGAGCTGTGCCTTGGGGCCTGGAGCCCGGATTTCGCCGACCCCTACATGTTCATGAACTTCTGGTTCGATTCGAAAAACGCGGGCCTGCCCGGCAACCGCAGCTTCTACAAAAACGACAAGGTGGATGAGCTGGTGCGCAAGGCCGCAGCCCTCTCGGACGTGGCCGAGCGCAAGAAGCTCTACAGCGAGGCCCAGGACATCATCATGCAGGACGCCCCGTACATCTTCCTGTACCAGATCCAGACCATCGTGCCCATGCGCAAGGAAGTGCAGGGCTACGTCTTCAATCCCATGCTGGAATCCATGTACAACTTCGAGACCATCTCGAAAAACTAAGCCAACGGATACGAGAGCCCCGGCCGGACGGTTCGCCTTCCGGCCGGGGCCGTTTCCCCCATGCGCATCCTCGCCTATACCTTCCGACGCCTGCTGGCCGCCATCCCCGTGCTGCTCGGGGTCAGCGTCCTGGCCTTTCTCATTTCCCACGCCATCCCCGGCGATCCGGCCCGCCTGATCGTGGGGCCCAAGGCCAGCCGGGAGGCCGTGGAGGCCATCCGCAAGGAGCACGGCCTGGATCGGCCGCTGCCCGTGCAATACCTGCATTTCCTGGCCGGGCTGGCCAGGGGCGACCTGGGCCAGTCCATCCGCAACCATCGGCCCGTGACCCAGGATCTGGCCGATTATTTCCCGGCCACCCTGGAATTGACCCTGGCCAGCCTGGTCCTGTGCCTGAGCGTGGGCATTCCGCTGGGCATCCTGGCCGCCGTGCGGCGCAACAGGTTTGCCGACCACGCCGCCCGGGTGGTGTCGGTGGTCGGCGTGTCCACCCCGGTTTTTTGGCTGGGGCTCATGCTGCTGCTCCTTTTCTACCGGCATCTGAGCTGGCTGCCGGGCTCGGGCCGGCTGGACGTGACCAGCGCGCCGCCCGCCGGGGTCACGGGCCTGTACGTGGTGGACGCGGTATTGGCCGGGGACTGGGCCCTTTTGCGCGAGGCCCTAAGCCACCTGATCCTCCCGGCCTTCTGTCTGTCCTACGTCTATCTGGCCATCATCACCCGCATCGTGCGTTCCTCCATGATCGCCGTGCTCGGCCAGGACTACATCACCACGGCCAAGGCCAACGGCCTGTCCGCCGGGCGCGTGATTTTCAAGCACGCCTTCAAAAATTCCCTCATCCCCACCGTGACCATCACCGGCCTGTCCCTGGGCGAGCTTTTGGGCGGGGCCATCCTCACCGAGACCATCTTCGCCTGGCCGGGCATGGGCAAATACGTGGTGGATTCCGTCAATTCCCTGGATTTTCCGGCCATCATGGGATTCACCCTGGTGGCCAGCACGGCCTATGTGGTCATCAACCTCGGGGTGGACGTCCTGTATGCGTTCTTAAATCCCCGCATCCGGTATTGAGGTCGCGCCCGTGCCTCCCCGCACCCTGCACCCCGCCCTGCGCGAACTGGCCCTGACGCTGCGCATCCTGTCGCGCAACCCGTCGGCCGTCATGGGCGGGACGATCATCGCGGTCATGGTCTTTTTGGCCCTTGGCGCGCCGTTTCTGGCCCCCTACGATCCCGTCAAACTGTCGCTCCCGGAACGGCTCCTGGCCCCCGGGGCGGAGCATTTTTTCGGCACGGACGAGCTTGGCCGGGACATCTTTTCCCGGGTGCTCTACGGGGCCCGCATCTCGCTGTCCATCGGGCTTTTCGTCATCGCCGTGGCCGGGGGCATCGGGGCGCTCATCGGGGCCGCGTCGGGCTATTTCGGAGGCAGGATCGACAGCGTGGTCATGCGGGTCATGGACGTCATCCTGTCCTTTCCGTCCCTGGTCCTGGCCCTGGCCCTGGCCGCCGCCCTGGGCCCGAGCCTGATCAACGCCATCTTCGCCACGGCCTTCGTCATGATCCCCAAGTTCGCCCGCATGGTGCGCGGCGAGGCCCTGGCCGTGCGCGAGATGCCGTTCGTGGCCGCCAGCCGGGTGGCCGGGGCCGGGCACGCCTTCATCATCCGCCGCCACATCCTCCCCAACTGCCTGAACTCGGCCATCGTCCTGGCCACCCTGACCCTGGGCGACGCCATCCTCATCGCCGCGTCCCTGTCGTTCATCGGCCTGGGTGCCCAGCCGCCCACGCCCGAGTGGGGGGCCATGATCGCCTCGGGACGCAAGTTTCTCATGGACCAGTGGTGGTACGCGACCTTCCCGGGGTTTTTCATCCTGGTCACGGTCATCGGCTTCAATATCCTGGGTGACGCCCTGCGCGACGTGCTCGATCCGCGCATCCGGCGGTAGGATCTCCCCGGGCCGAAAGGACGCCCGCAACCATGCCCACGCCTGAACCGCTTCTCGACATCCGCGACCTCTCGGTCAGCTTCGCCACCTACCAGGGCCGGGCCATGGTCCTGGACCGGGCCAGCCTGTCCGTGAACCGGGGCGAGATCATGGGGCTGGTGGGCGAGACCGGTTGCGGCAAGTCCGTACTGTCCCGGGCGGTCTTGCGCATCATTGCGTCGCCGCCGGGGCGCATCGACGGGGGGGAGATTTTTTTCGAGGGCCGCGACCTGCTGGCCCTGCCCAAAAAGGCCATGCGCCGGCTTCGCGGCGACCGCATCTCCATGATCTTCCAGGAGCCCATGAGCAGCTTGAATCCCGTGTTCACCGTGGGCAACCAGATGCGCGAGGTCATCAGGGCCCACCGCGACGTGAGCCGGGCCGAGGCCGAGGCCGTGTGCCTGGAGATGCTCGACGCCGTGCGCCTGCCCGAGCCCGGGGCGGTGCTGGCGGCCTATCCCCACGAGCTGTCCGGGGGCATGCGGCAGCGGGTGATGATCGCCATGGAGCTGTCCTGCCGCCCGGCCCTGCTTCTGGCCGACGAGCCCACCACGGCCCTCGACGTCACGGTCCAGGGCCAGATCCTGGCCATCCTGTCCGAACTGTCGGCCCGGGAGGGCCTGTCCATCCTTCTGGTCACCCACGACATGGGCGTGGTGGCCCAGGTCTGCCGCCGGGTGGCGGTGATGTACGCCGGGCAGGTGGTGGAGGTGGCCGACGTGGAGAGCCTGTTCGCCCGTCCGGCCCATCCCTACACCCGGGGGCTCATCGCCTCCATCCCGGGCCGGGCCGATGGCGGCGAGCTGTACGCCATACCGGGCAGCGTCCCCAGCCCCATCAATCCGCCGCCGGGCTGCCGCTTCCATTCCCGCTGCCCCCAGGCTGCGCCGGACTGCCGCCTGGCCGTGCCCGAAATGGTCCGTGTGGCCCCGGATCATGCCGTGGCCTGCCATCTGTGTCCCGGGGGAGGGCGGCCGTGAGCGATCCGCTGCTTCTGGTTGCGAATCTGTGCAAGTCCTTTCCCCTTGGCGGGGGATTTTTCAGCGGCGGCAAGCGCGTTCTGAAGGCCGTGGACGGGGTGGACCTGTCGGTCTCGCGCGGCGAGACGCTGGGGCTGGTGGGCGAGTCGGGCAGCGGCAAGTCCACGGTGGGCAACTGCATCCTGCGCCTGCTCGATCCCGATTCGGGCTCCATCGCCTTTGACGGCGTGGAGCTTGCGGAGCTTTCGGGAGAGGCCCTGACCAAGGCCCGGGCCCGGATGCAGGTGGTCTTCCAGGATCCCCAGAGTTCCCTCGATCCGCGCATGACCGTGGGGGGCATCGTCTCCCTGCCGCTTCGGGTGCAGGGACTGGCCAGGGGCCGGGAGCTTCGCGAGCGGGCGGCGGCGGCACTTTCCGAGGTGGGGCTCGGACCGGAGTGTCTTTCCCGCTATCCCCATGAGTTTTCGGGCGGCCAGCGCCAGCGCATCGGCCTGGCCCGGGCCTTGGTGGCCGATCCGGCCTTCGTGGTCATGGACGAGCCGACCAGCGCCCTGGACGTGTCGGTCCAGGCCCAGATCTTAAACCTCATGGCCGGGCTCCAGGCCAAGCGCGGCCATGCCTATCTGTTCATTTCCCACGACCTGACCGTGGTGCGCCACGTCAGCCGCCGCATCGCGGTCATGTACCTGGGGGCCATCGTTGAGACCGCGCCCACGAGCGCGCTTTTCGACAGCCCGGCCCATCCCTACACCCGGGCGCTTCTGGCCTCGGTGCCCCTGCCCGATCCCCGGATACGCCGCAACCTGGCCCGGCTGACCGGCGACGTGCCGAGCCCCGTGGACCTGCCGCCGGGCTGCCGCTTCCATCCCCGTTGTCCCGAGGCCATGGCGGTGTGCGCCCGCGAGGCGCCGCCCACGGTCAGTCTGGCCCCCGGGCACGATGTGGTGTGCCATCTGCACCGCCCAGGTTGACAACCCGAAACGATGCGGGGATTCCAAAGGGGCACGGCACCATCGGGCACAGGGGCCGATGGAGGCTTCCCCCCCCGGCAGCACGTGCTACCCCATCCCATACCGCAACACCATCAAAGGATAAAAGAACCATGAAAGTCTTCATCAGCGCCGACATCGAAGGCGTGGGGGCCGTGGCCCGCCACGAGCACTCCCGGGTGGACGGCCGGGAATACGCCGCCGCCCGCTCCCGCATGACCGGCGAGGTCAACGCCGCCATCGCCGGGGCCTTCGACGGCGGGGCCACGGCCGTGACCGTGGCCGACGCCCACAACGTGGGCCTGAACCTCATCCCCGAAGAGCTCGACGAGCGGGCCACCCTGGTCATGGGCTCGCCCCGGCCCCTGTCCATGGTGCACGGCATCGACGCCACCTACGGCGCGCTTTTTTGCGTGGGCTACCACGCTATGGCCGCCACCATGAACGCCAGCATCGTGCATACCTTCACCGGCCGCATCCAGGCGATACGCCTCAATGGCCTGACAATCGGGGAGATCGGCCTAAACGCCGCCCTGGCCGGGTCCTTCGGCGTGCCCCTGACCTTTCTGGCCGGGGACGGCGCGGCCTGCCGCGAGGCCCAGGCGCTTCTTCCCGGGGTGCGCACCGTGGCCGTGAAGGAGGCCATCGGAACCTATGCCGCCGTCGGCCCGCACCCGGCGCGCTGCCGTGAGGCCATCTACGCCGCCGCCAGGGAGGCCGCCGCGAATCCGCCCGCCGTGGCCCCGTTGGTCCTGTCCGGCCCGGTGACGCTTGAGGTGCGCTGCACCACGGCCTCGGGCGCGGATCGGGCGGGCATGATCCCCCGTGCGAAGAGGCTGGGCGATCTGACCGTGAGCTATGCCGGCGACGACGTGGTGGAGGCCTTCATGGCCTTCAACGCCATGACCTGCCTGGTGGAGCTGGTGCCCTTCATCTAGGGGCGGGTTGCGGGTTCGCCGCCGCCTTCCAGCCGCCGCCCAGGGCCTTGTACAGGGAGACCAGGCTGACCCGTAGGGCCGCCTCGGACTGGCTGAGTTCCGTCTGGGCCGCGTAGAGCGTGGCGTCGATGACCAGCACGTCGAGAAAGGTGGTCAGGCCCTTGCCGTAGCGGATATCCGCCAGCCGCCGGGCCTGCTCGTAGGCGGCCACGGACGCGGCCAGCCGCTGCCGCCGCTCGGACTCTGCGTAGTAATCGGCCAGGGCGTTCTCCACGTCCTCCAGGGCCGTGTGGAAGGTCTGCCGGTAGGCGGCCAGCGCCTCGTCGAACAGGGCCCTTTTCTTTTCCACCCCGGCCCGGGCTGCGCCCATGTTGAAAATCGGCCAGGACACCCCCGGGATCACCGACCAGTACCAGGTGGAGAACCCGGCGGCGTTGGAGGGGCTGACGCCTTGCAGGCCCAGGCCCGCCGTGAGATCGAACCGGGGATAGAGCCCGGCCAGGGACGCGCCGATTTCCGCCGAGGCCGCCGCCAGTTGCCGTTCCGCCCGGCGCAGGTCGGGACGCCGGGCCATGAGGCCGACGGGCAGCCCCGTGGCGGCGACGGCCAAGGCCACCGAAGGCTGGGGCCTTGAGGGGCTCAAAAGGGCGACGAGATTCTCCGGCGGCTGGCCCGTGAGGACGCCCAGCCGGTGGATGGCCCGGGACACCGTGGCCGCCAGGCGCGGCGGGTCCGCCGCCGTGGACGCGGCCTGGCCTTCGGCCTGGGCTACGTCGAGCTGGCTGGTCAGCCCCAGCCGGAAGCGTTCCCGGGTGACGGCCACGGTCTCTTCCTGGCTCTTCAGGTTGCGCCAGGCGATGTCCAGCTGTTCCTGGGCGGCGCGCAATTCCATGTAGTTCTCGGCCACCTCGGCCAGAAGCGTGAGCCGCGTGGCTTCCATATCCCAGATGCCGGCCTCGAGCGTCGCCTGGGCCGCTTCCCGTTCCCGGCGTTTGCCGCCGAAGATGTCGATCTCCCCGGCGGCGTCGAATCCGGCCGTGAAAAGCGTGGTGGTGGTCGTCGTGGTCGAGGCGTTCTCCGTGCCGCCCGCTGTGGAGGAGGTTCCGGACGATCCGCCGCCACTGCCGCCGCCTCCTCCTCCGGAGGAGGCCGTGGTTCCCGTGCCCGCGTCGAGCAGGCCGTTGGCCGAGGTGGTGGAACTCCCGGTCACGTCCACCGTGGGAAAAAGGGCGGCCCTGGCCGTTTTCACGTCGGTCCGGGCCTGGCGTACCCTGGCCCCGGCCTGGGCCATGTCCAGGTTTTCGGCCATGGCCGTGGCGATCAGGTGATCCAGGATGGGGTCGTCAAAAGACGCCCACCAGGTGGCGTTCTCCAGATCCTGGGCCGCGCCGGCCGGTTCCGGGCCGGATTCCCGGCCATGACCGGCCGTCTGGACGAAGCGCGGCGGGGCGTCGAAGGACGGCGGCCGGTAGTCGGGGCCTACGGCCAGGCATCCCCCGAGCAGCACGGCCGGGCACAGGGCCACGGCGAAGGCGAGGGCGGGACGCATGGTCATTCTCCGTCTCCCTGGGCCTGGGCGTCCGTCGCCCGGGGCCGGTAGTGGGCGAAGAGCCCTGCGCCGAGTCCGGCCGGAGACGATCGGTCATCGGCTTCGGAAACGTCACGGCCCGGGACCGTTGCGGGGGTGCCGGAAGAGGCGGGGGCGGAATCGGGGACGGTTTCGACGAACACGTCCATCTGCTGGCCCACGTAGACCGGCAGGGCGGCGGGGTCCAGGTCGAAAAGCACCTGCAGCACCCGGGTATCCACACGTTCGGTGCTGGTTCCGGCCAACTGGGTCTTGGACACCACGTACGGTTCCACGCGCACGAAGCGCATGGTGGCGCGCATGTCCCGGTTGCCCCGGATGTAGGCCACGGCCCGGGTTCCCGGGGTGAAACGCCAGGCGTCGTTTTCGTCGATGTCCGTGCGCACGTGCAGCCGCGAGACGTCCCCCAGGCGCAGGAGCGGGGTGGTCAGTTCTCCGGCGGCGGCATATTCCCCGGGATGGACGTTGACCTGGAGCACCGTGGCCTCCACGGGGGCGCGTACGGTCAGGCGGTCAATCCCGGTGGCGGCGGCGTCCCGTCCGGCCCGGGCCGATTCCACGGCGGCCTGGGCGCTTTCGAGCCTGGCCTTGGCCAGGAGCTCGGCGTTTTTGCGCTGCTCCACGTCGTCCTTGCTCACCGCCCGGTGGTCGGCCACGCCGCGCACCAGGGCGTACTGGGTGGCGGCGTCCCGCAGGGAGGCCCTGGCCTCTTCCACGGCGGCCATGGCCACGGCCAGCTCGGCGGTCTTGACCGCCAGTTCGGCCCTGGCCTCGCGGTCGTCCACCAGGAAAAGGGGATCGCCTGCCCGGACCCGGTCGCCCACGGCCACGTACACCGTCCGGACCACCCCGGCCAGGGACGAGCCGATGCCGATGAGTTCCGAACACGGCTCGACGATCCCGCCGCCGCCGATGGAGGTCTCGAAGGGAGCCCTGGCGGGCAGGGCCACGGGTTCGGGGGTGGGCTGCGCCGGGTTGGAATAGACCGCGACGACCACGGCCAGGGCCAGGCCGGCCAGGGAGGCGGCCATGATCAATGTATTCGTCAGTCGCATGGCAGGGCGTCCGTTTCGGGTTTGAGGCTGGTTTCCAGGATGATGCCGTCGTCCATGTGGGCGATGCGGTCGGCATAGGGGAAAATGCGGGAGTCGTGGGTCACGATGACCAAGGCCCGGTTGTCCGTGGCGGCCAGGGACTTGAGGGTGTCCATGACCCGGGCTCCGGTGGCGTGGTCCAGGGCGCTGGTGGGCTCGTCGCAGACCACCAGGCCCGGATCGTGGGCCAGGGCCCGGGCGATGGCCACCCGTTGCTGCTGGCCCCCGGAGAGCTGGCCCGGGGTTACGGCGCTCCGGTCGCCGAGGCCCACCCGTTCCAGGTGGCTCGCCGCCCGGCGCAGGGCCTCGTCCCGCTTCACGCCGTTTATGAGCAGGGGGACGGCGATGTTTTCCAGGGTGGTCAGGCAGGGCACCAGGTTGAAGGCCTGGAACACGAAGCCGATGTGCCTGCCGCGAAAACGGACCCGTTCGCGGGGCGAGAGCTGGGCGAGATCCTGTCCGAACAGGGCGCAGGAGCCCTGGTCCTGGTCCAGGATGCCGGCGATGACCGAGATGAGCGTGGTCTTGCCGCACCCCGAGGGGCCGACCAGCATGAGCAGTTCCCCGGGATGCACGTCCAGGTCCACGCCGCGCAGGGCCTTGGTGGCGGTGTCCCCGACGCCGTAGGTCTTGGTCAGCCCCCGGCAGGCGACAACGGGAGAGGCGGCGGAGGTTCCCATCAGCTTTTGAACACCTCGGCCGGTTCCAGTTTCAGCACCTTGCGGGCGCTGAAAAAGGCCGCCGCCAGGACGATCAGAAGGACGGCCAGGCCGCTGGCGCACAAAAGCGGCAGCCCGATTTCCAGTTTCATTTCGTTTCCCTTCCAGGTGGAGGCGGCAAAGGCGGCGGTGACCCCCGAACCGATGCCGAAGCCCATGAGCCCGGCCAGGAGGGCCTGGAGCAGGATCATGCCAAGCAGCATGCGGTTCGTGGCCCCCATGGCCTTGAACACCCCGAAGTAGCGCAGGTTGTCCAGGGTGAAGTTGTAGAATATCTGCCCCGTGACCGCCGTGCCCACCACGAATCCCACCAGGACCACGAAGCCGAAATTGATGAGCATGGCCGAGTTGTGCAGCATGAAGTCCAGGGACCGGCTTTTGAATTCGTCGGCGGTGTAGGCCGCCAGATCCGTGTCCCTGGCGATGCGCCGGGCCACGCTGCCGGGATCGAGCCCCGGCTTGGCCTTGGCCAGGATGAAGGATAACAGCTTGCGTTCGCTCGAGGCGTAGTTTTTGGCCCGGCTGTAAGTGGTGTACAGGATGGGCTGGGACTGGAAGGTGGGCGTGGCCTTGGCGATGCCCACCACCGTGGCCCGTTTTTCGTTGATCTCCAGGGTGTCGCCCACCCGCAGCGGGATGCCGGGCTCGCCGGGGCGTCCAGTCTGCCGGGCCAGCCGTCCCCTGGCCCCGGCCTCGTCCACGATGACCGCGTCGGGCATGCGCAGGTCGGCCAGGCTGCCTTCCACCATGATCCCGGGACCGCCGATCAGGGTGGCGTCGTCGAGCCCGAGCATGATGGCCCGCTCCAGTTCGCCGTTTTCCAGGCGCACGGTGAGGCTGCCCTTGTACAGGGGCACGGCCCATTCCACGCCCTCGATGCCGCGCACCCGGTAGAGCTGGGTGTCCAAAAGGGCTCTCGAGTCCTCGCTGGTGCGGACTTTGGGGTCCATGACCCAGATGTCGGGCAGGCTGATGTCGGTGATCAGGCTGTAGGTGTGCGACAGCATGGTCAGAAGGATGCTGGGCTGCTGGATGATGATGACCGAGGCCATGGCGATCCCGACGATGATGCCCAGGTATTTGCCCCGGTCGCCGAAAAGCATTTGCAACGCGATACGATACATGGTGGTGCCGCATCCTGGTTAGCGGGGCGAGGGGGATGGTCCGGGAAGGCGTCTGGACAACACATGGGGAGCGCCGGGCGGCAGGACGGCCGCTGCGGACGGGAAGCGCGAAGACAACATGACGGTACCTAGGCAAGAACCGTTCCCATCGTTAAATCGATGTTATATTAAGATGATAGCTGATTTTGTGGAGATCAAATGCACATGTATGTGCATGATGTTGCACGTCGGTGTGCAGGCGGGCCGGGGATGTGCAGGCGGTCCGGCCCGGGGATATGGCGGGCTGCGAACCGGGGCTGCCGATTCTCTCTGCCCCCCCGCAGGGCTGGAAACGACAGGGAAGGATGGACACGGACGGGCGGCGCGCCATGGTCATGCGGGCCCAGTGCGAGCCGGTGCGAACCGGTGCGGCCCAGTGCGAGCCGGTGCGAACCGGATGCGCCATGAGACGGCCCAGGCGGCGTGGCCCGTCAGGGCCGGCAGGATGGGCTGTCAGGCCCGATGGGGTGAGTGGGCCTGAAGGGGTACATGGGCCTCACAGGCCGGATGGGTCACTCGCCCCCGTCCGCCGAGATGTCCGCCGGGGTTCCGGCGGGCTGGATCTCCTCGGCCGGTGCGGCGGCCTTGGACTTGCCGCGTCTGCCGCCGGGCAGAAGCGTCCGCAGGGCGTCGGCGGCCTTCTCGGTCTCCGTGGCCTTGCCCAGAAGGCGCATCTCGCCCTTGGGGGATATCCAGTGCCATCCGGCGGGCTTGGTCAGGAGCGTGGCCCCGTGCTTCTCCAGGAATTCCCGGGCCTGGACGGCGGCCGTCTCCTTCTCGATCCCGGCCAGAAGCGTCTCGTGCTCCAGGGCCACCGAGGCGTTGCGAAAGATCTCGAAGGCCCCGTGGACCACGTCGAACAGGGCGAAATCCCCGGCCTTGCGGCTGCCCGTGAGAATCTTCTCCAGGGTCGCCAGGTCTTTTTGCAGCATTTTGAGTTCGCGCAGGGCCAGTTCCCTGGCCTGTTCGCTTCTGTCCCGGAGGGTTTTGGCGACGGCGGCGGCCGTGGTCTTCATGGGCGTACTCCCTTTTTCGGGCAGGCATAGCCCAGCCGGGGCGGAAAGGGAACCGCCGCGAGGCCTTTTCGTGCCGTCGTTTCCGGAGGCATGCCGCCGCCCGAGGCGCGCGGCGCCGGTATCGGGGCCGCCGGGCTTTGGCCACGGCCTGACGCGTCAGGGGCGTCTGCCGGCTTGCCAGGAGCGCCCCGTGACGGTTATGCGACACCTGTCGGCCGCGCTTTGGCCGGGTCGCCTGCCTGGAGGTTTGTTTTGGACATGTTCGGATTTTTCGACGCATTTCTGGCCGCCGCGGGCGGCGGCCCCGACTGGCGGGAGACCTGGCCCTTCGGTCCCGGCTATTCCGAAGGCTTGGTCTCCACGGTCCTGAAATTCGGCCTGATCGCCGTTTTTTTTGTGGCCATCGCCCTTTTCTTGCGCTTCCTCTTCGGACCCGGCGGCTGGATGCGCGACAAGGAATTCGACCTGCCCCGGCCAAAAGACCCCGCCTCGCCGGATTCCGGGGACAAGCCGAGCATATCCCCGCGCACATCCCAGCGCCGCGACGCCCCGGCAGCCGGGCGCACCCCGGACGATCCCCATGCTTGACCGCTATGCCGGCCGTTTCCAGGCCTTCGTGGATCGCTTCCTCACGGGCGAGGCCACGGATGACGCCCGCGTGAATCTCAAGCGCGAGCACAGCCTCAAGGTACTCGCCGAGGCCGGGATGCTGACCCGCCGGCTGGGATTCGATCCGGACCATGCCCGGCTCACCCATGTGGCGGCCCTTTTTCACGATACCGGGCGGTTTCCCCAGTACGCCGCCTACAAGACCTTCCGGGACGCGATAAGCCTCAACCACGGCCGCCTGGGGGTGGCCACCCTGCGCCGGGAAGGCCTGATCGCCGATATGCCCCGGGCGTCTCGCGCCTTGATTTACGGGGCCATTGTCATGCATAACCGATTTGCCCTGCCCGCCGCCGTGGCCAAAGCGCCCGAGAGCCCCCTGGCCCTGGCCGCCCATGTGGTGCGAGACGCGGACAAGCTGGATATCCTGCGGGTCATGGTCGAGCATTTCGAGGCCGACGGCGGGAGCGACGAGGTGGTGACCATGGCCTTGCCCGACAGGCCGGACGCATACGCCCGAAACCTTGTGGAGCCGCTGCTGGGCGGCCGGGTGGCCCGGTATGCGGACTTGGGCTGCCAGAACGATTTGCGGCTGCTTTTGATTTCCTGGGTGTTCGGCTTCCGTTTCCCGGCCGCGAGGGAGGAGGCGTTTTCCCGGGGCCTGATCGATCGGTTGTTTGCGGGACTCCCCCGCACACGCGAGATAGAAACCGCCAGGGAGCATGTCTATCGGCTGGCTCCCGGCGGCAAACACGACGCCTGACGGCGTGGGCACAACTCTCCCATGGAACGCACTTCCACCGTTTTCGACACCGTGGTCATCCTGACCAACAGCGAGGAGCACGCCAAAAGGGACCGGTACGCCATGCAGGCCTTCCGCCCGCGCAACGTGGTCCATTTTTCCAGCGGCTCCGAAGCCATCGACTATCTGAGCGTCAACCGGGCGGACATGGTGCTTCTGGATTCCAATCTGGACGACATGGACGGGGTGCGCTTTTTGAAGCTCATCCGCCACAACATGCAGCTCAAGGACACCCCCGTGGTCATGGTCACGTCCGACAGCACCCGCAACCATGTGCTCGACGCCATCGCCGCAGGCTGTGCCGGATATATCATCCGGCCCTATTCCCCGGATACTTTCAAAAACCACGTCCTGCGCGCCTCCCAGGTGGAGCGCATGACCGAGATCGAGCAGCAGCAGGTCAGGGATGCCCGCGAGATGGTGGACATGGGCAATTTCGACGACGCCATCGAGGCCTTCGAAGAGATCGTTTCCGAGCAGAACCTAGCCCGGAAATACTACGACATGGGCTGCAAGTATCTGGTCAAGCAGAAGTACGGCCAGGCCATCATCGCCTTCAAGAAGGCGGTCAAGATCAACGACCTGTTCGCCGAGGCCTACAAGGGGCTGGCCGAGGCCTACAAGGGCAAAAGCGACATGGAGCAGTACAAGTCCTTCATGCAGAAGGCGGCCGAGGTCTATGCCCAGTTCGACCGCATGGAGGAGACCAAGGAGCTTTTCATCGAGGTGCTCAAGTACGACGCCGCCGCTCCCAACCCCTTCAACACCCTGGGGGTGCGCCTGCGCAAGAGCGGGGATCTGGCCGGGGCCCTGCACGCCTACCGGCAGGCCATCGAATTGACCCCCGATGATGAGAACATCTATTTCAACATGTCCAAGGCCCATTATTTCATGGGCAACATCGCCGAAGCCAAGGTGAGCGTGGAGGATGCAATGCAGCACAATCCCGGCTTCGTCGAGGGCCGCAAGCTCTACCGCAAGCTTTTCGGCAAGGACTATCCCAAGTCCGAGGCCGATGACGCCGCCGGGGCGCGGCCCGTCAGCGCCTACCACGCCTCGATCCGCGACGATTGAACCGGCCGGCATCTCCCGGGCCGCTCGTTTCGTGTCCTCGGAAAACGCAGATGCGGATTGCGAAACAAACGGTTTGAACCACGTATTTTTTCAGGGACGCGACACGGGGCGGTTCACTTGGGGTCGGTTCCCAGCCTGATGAAGAATTGGCGCAGCCTGGGGTCGCCGGCCTCAAAGCCCTTTTTGCGTAAAAATCCCAAAAATGCCTTGGCCTCCCCCACCGTGCGGTTGATCTCGAAGGTCTTTTTCAGGTGCGCGAAGGCCGCCTCCACGTCGCCCTTCTCGAACATGGCCCGGGCCATGTTCAGGTAGATGTTCTCGTCGCCCGGCGAAAGCTCGGCGGCCCGGCCGTAATAGCGCATGGCCTCGTCGAAGAGTTTTTTCTTGCGCAGGGCGATGCCGAATTCGTTGAACAGATGCTTGTGGGCCTCCTCGAAGCTCTCGTCCATGTCCACCAGCCGGGAAAAGACGTACCGCCCCTTGTCCAACTGGTTGAGAGCCAGATAGGCCAACCCCAGCCCGAAATTGGCCCGGATGTTCTCCTCGTCGATACGTAGCGCCAACTGGTATTCGATCTTGGCCTCCACCTGCAAATCCTGCTTGCGGTACCAGTCGCCGCGCACGATCCGCTGGGTGACGTAGCGGTATCCCAGGTCCGGCTCCAGGGAATAGTTCGCGAAAAAGGTCTCCCGGTTGACCAGGGCCTGCTGCCCGGTGGGCAGAAAGTGGGCGTCCAGGCGTTTGAGAACCACCGTGTCCGGGCCGCATTCCGAGGCGAACCAGTAGATCTTTCCCGGATCGACGCCGTCGTCGGGCGTTTCCGGCCGTATCGCGCCGGGAGCGGAACCGTCCGGTTCGGTAGCCGGGGCGGCCGGGGCAGGGGATGAGAAGATGCCCTTGATCTTGTGGGGTTGCGTGCCGTCGTCGATGACCGGGGGGCGTGTGGCCGTGTCTTTGGGCATGGTGCGCCGCGCCTTGTCGCGGACGGGACTACGGGCTGACCAGGATGACCACGCGGCGGTTTTTGGCCTGGTTGGCGGGGATGGGTTTTCCGTCCGGGCCGTTGTTGGGAACCAAGGGCCGGGTGTCGGCCAGGCCCATCACCGCCAGGCGTTCCTTGGGCAGGCCGTGGTCCGTCAGGAACCGGGCCACCCGGCTGGCCCGGGCCGAGGACAATTCCCAGTTGGAGGGATAGAGCCAGGATTCCATGGGCTTGTTGTCCGTATGGCCCTCCACGGTGATCCTGACCGGAAGCCCCCGGAGGGAGTCGGCGATGTCCGTCAAAAGGGGCAGGGACGCGGGGCGTATCTCGGCGCTGGCCAGATCGAAAAACGCGGCGCCGTCCAGGCTCACGGCCAGGGTCTCGCCGCGTTGGATGATTTCGGCCTGTCCGGTCTTGCCGGCCAGCTTGGCCTCGATCTCCCGGCGCAGCAGGTCGATGTCCCGCTGGTCAGGCTTTGCCGCGGCCCGGACCTCGGGAAGTGCCGGGGCGTGGGGAGGCGTTTCGACCGGCGGGGCCTGGGCCGGGGGTTCCGGGGCGGCGGGTTTCTCAGCCGGTTTGCCACGCTCCCGGGTCATGGCCTTTTCCATGGACCCGGCCACCTTCTCAAAGCGGGTCATGTCCAGGCGCGACACGGAGACCATGAGCACGAAAAAGCACAAAAGCAGGGTCATCATGTCCGCCAGGGAGAGCTGCCAGGGCTCGTCCTCGTCGGTGCGGCGTTTTCGCAGGTCCGAGAGTTTCAGCATGGCGTGTCCGTCCGGTTCCTGTCCGCCTGGGGCTTGCGGGTGGCGTCCCCGCGGGCCGGCGGAGTGCAAAGCCTGGGAGAAAACGTCCAGCGGTTTGCGCCCTCTGGAAAAAAACGGGCGAGGTTGTCCCGCCGGTGGCCCGGCCGCCGCCTCGTGCCGCGTGACGCAAAAATCACGGACGTATCTTTAGAAAATAAGCATTTCAAGCCGTTGTTTCCGAAATGCGCGTATGCGTCTTTCGCGGACACGACACTAGGCCCCGGGTTTGGCCGGGGTCTCGCGCCTGCCGATGGAGGCCCAGCGCCTGGGCGGCAGGTAGGCCCGCAGCTTGTCCAGGACGATGGCCGCCGGGGTCTTGTCCTTGATGAAAAGGGTGCCGTCGCGGATGACGCACATGAGGATCACCCGTTCTTCGATGCGCTTTTCCACCTTGATGGCGATGGGCAGGAACAGCACGTTGGCCAGAAGGATGCCGTACAGGGTGGTGGTCAGGGCCACGGCCATCTGGAAGCCGATCTGGGACAGGCCCCCGGCCATGGACTGCATCATGCCGATGAGCCCGATCAGGGTGCCGATGATGCCGTAGGCCGGGGACAGCTTGGCCATGGTCCGGTAGATGCCCGCCGAGGAGATTTCCTGCTGGTAGGTCTGCTCGATGCGGGTGTCCAGGATCTCCTTGATCTCTTCGCGGCTGTAGCCGTCCACGAGCATCTGGATGGCGCTTTTGAGGAATTCGTTCTCGATGCCCGGCAGGGTCTTTTCCAGGTGGATCTTGCCCCGGGCCGAGGCCTCCCGGGCGATGCGCACGATCTCCTCGATGTAGTTGCCAATCGGCAGTTCTTCGCGCTTTAAGGCCATGAGGAAGGTGCTGAAGACGCGCATGACCTCCTTCATGGGAAAGCAGATGAAGGTGGAGGCCAGGGTGCCGCCGATGACGATGGCCAGACCGGGAAAGTTGATGAAGACGCGGACGTCGTCCGTGGACAGGAAGGTGGCGTAAAACAGGATGCCGATGCCGAAGATGATGCCGATGACCGTGGCGATGTTCACGAGCCGAGTCCTTTGAGGGCTTTGATCCTGTCCACGAGTTCCTGTTCCACGCCCGCAGCCTCGTCCTCGTCCACGCCGCCCAGGTTCTGGGCCTCGTCCTGGACCACCTTGGCGATCTTTTTGGAGAGGTTTTTATGGATTTTTTCCCGGGCCTCGCCGCCGGCCATGGCCGTCAGCACCGCCAGCTTGTGGAAGCCCAGGGAGGAGAAGACCTCTTGCAGGGTGGCGTTGTCCACGGCCACGATGTCGTCCACGGTCTCCAGATCCTCGACCTTCAGGCGCGGCCGCTTGGCGCGTTGGAAAAAATCCTTCCCCATGCGTCCGATATAGGCCAGGGCCGAGGGTTTGTGAAAGAAAAAGAGGTTCTCGGGTATCTCCCGGAACCCGATCTTGCGGTAGATCATCTCCGGGCTGGCCTCGGCCTCCCGGGCGAAGTCGGCCAGGTCCATGAATTCCAGGTCGCAGGAGAAATCCGACTGGGTGCGCAGTTCCCTGGACAGGTGCTTGGCCACCTGGAGGAATTTTTCCTGGTCCGGGATGCGTAGGCTACGGTCCATGACGAATTCGGCGCTTTTCTTCTTCGTATCCAGCAGGGGGTCGGCCCGGTAGTAGGCCGATTTGATCTCGGTCAGTTCGATGGCCGCCATCTTGACCAGCTTTTCCACGATCTCGTCGATCTCGATCTGGGAGATCAGGAGGATGTCCTTGATGGCCCGGCAGGCCTCGGCATAGCTCATCTCGAACTGCCCGGGCCGGGGAGCTGCGGCCGCTGCGGCCCGGTATTGCAGGGCCAGGACGCGGCACACGGAATAGAACATGTTGCCCGAGGGGCGGTCGGTGATGCGGGAACTGAGCGTCTTGACCCGGTCCACCAAAAAACCGGTGATGATCTGCACCGGGCGGGGGCTTTTGACCAGCATGGTGCGCAAAAGCGGCCGGTCCAGGACGATGACCTCGGTGAAATCCAGGGCCTCGGCGTTGGCCGTGCGCTTTTCGCCGCTGATGATGCCCATTTCCCCGAATATCTGGCCGGGGGCGCGCTCCCCGAGGTTCACCCGCTTGTTGCCGATGATGCGGTACACGGCCACGCGGCCCTGCTTGACGAGGTAGGCCACCTTGCTGTCCTGGCCCTCCTTGTAGATCAGGGCGCCCTTGTGGAAGGTCTTGGTCGTGACGCCGTTTTCATCGGCGAGGAGGTCCGAGTCGTGCCGCATGCGTCTCCCCTTTCCGGTCGTTTCGCGGGGGCGGATTTCAAGGCCTGCCCGGCCGGCGTCGCGCGCCGCCGCACTCGATCACAAGATGTAGCGGCAATCCGTGGCAAATACAAGGCGTGGTGCCGTATGGGGCGTATTTCCCGGGGAATTCGCTCCGTTTTTACGGCGGCGGTTTGGGCGGGACGCCCCGGCGGGGTCCGTGCGTGCCGTCCGCGCGTGTCTGGGGGCAGGGATGTGAGTGGGAAGCCCGGCGAGGTCGCGGGTGTGCCTTTGGGAGCAGAGGGGCCGGGGCGTTTTACAACCGCTTCGGGCCGGGTTAGAAGTCGCGCCACGGAACATGCGTAGCATAGGGAGGTCGTATGGCGGACGCAGGCAGGTGCCGCGAGGTGGCGGTCCTGGCCCGGGAGGGGGCAAGCCCCGAGGGGGAACGGCATGGGCTGTGGCGCCTTGCGGTGGAAAACCCCGGCTGGGGCAAGGCCGTGGCCGGACAGTTCGCCATGCTGCGCCCCGTGTGTTTCGGCCGGGAATTGACCTGGGCCCGGCCCCTGTCGCTTTTCGGGGTCACGCCAACGCGCGTGGAATTTTTCGTCCAGGTGGCCGGGCGGGGCACGGCCCATCTGGCGGCCATGAACCCCGGGGACCGGCTGGTCATGTGGGGGCCGCTCGGCCGTGGGTTCGCCGTGGAGCCGGACACACCCACGCTCCTTCTGGCCGGAGGCGTGGGACTGGCCCCCTTCGCCCCGTACATCGCGGCCCATCCCCGGCCGGAAAACCTGCGCCTGATCTTCGGGCATCGGCCGCCCCTTGCCGCCTATCCCTTTGCGGAAATGGCCGCCACGATCCAGGCCGAATCCTTCCATGAAGAAAAGCCCGGCGACCTGGACCGGTTCACGGCCCTTTTGCGGGAGCGCATCGCGGCCCATGCCGGCGGGCTGGTGCTGGCCTGCGGCCCCAGGCCGTTTCTTTCCGCCGTGGCCGGCATGGGCCGCGAGGCCGGGGCCCGGGTCCAGGTGTCCCTGGAGAACCGCATGGCCTGCGGCGTGGGGGCATGCCTGGGCTGCGTGGAGAAGGACGCCTTGGGCGAGCCGGTGCAGACCTGCGTGCGCGGCCCGGTGTTTTGGGCAAGCGAGCTTGAGGCCTTCGGCGGCGGCCTCGAAACGTCCGGCTCCAGGGAGGGATGCACATGCGGGAACTAGGCGTGGCCCTTGCCGGACTGCACCTTAAAAATCCGGTCATCACGGCTTCGGGAACCTTCGGCTACGGCCTGGAATTTTCCCGCTACGGCGAGCTTGCGGCCCTTGGCGGCATCTGCGTCAAGGGGCTGTCTCTCAAACCGCGCCAGGGCAACCCCATGCCCCGGGTGGCCGAGACGGCCTGCGGCATGCTCAACGCCATCGGCCTGCAAAACTGCGGCGTGGAAACCTTTGTGCGCGACAAGCTGCCCTTTCTGCCCTGGCGGGACACGGCCGTCATCGCCAACCTTTACGCCTGCGCGGCCGAGGAATTCGCGGAACTGGCCGGGGTGCTGGCCGCCGAAGAGGGCATTGCGGCCCTCGAGGTCAACATCTCCTGCCCCAACGTCAGGGCCGGGGGCATCCTCTTCGGCCAGGATCCGGCCATGGCCGCCCGGGTCACCGAGGCGGTGAAAAAGCGGGCCGGGACCAAGCCGGTCATGGTCAAGCTGTCGCCCAACGTCACGGACATCGCGGCCGTGGCCCGGGCCGTGGAGTCGGCCGGGGCGGACATCCTGTCCCTGGTCAACACGCTTTCGGGCATGAGCGTGGATGTTTTCTCGCGCCGTCCCCGCCTGGCCAACGTCATCGGCGGGCTGTCGGGACCGGCGATAAAGCCCGTGGCGCTTCGTTGCGTGTGGCAGGTGTGCCGGGCGGTGGGCATCCCCGTGGTGGGCATGGGGGGCATCGCCTCGGCCGAGGACGCGCTGGAATTCATCCTGGTCGGGGCGCACGCGGTGCAGGTGGGTACGGCCAATTTCCTGCGCCCGGATTTCGCCTTCCATCTCGTGGAGGAGCTGCCGCCGCTTTTGGAACGGCTGGGCGTGTCTTCGTGGGAGGAGTTTCGGGGGGGGCTTCGGGTGGAGTAGGGCTACGCCTCCCGCAGGGCCTCCACGATCTTTAAGCGCGAGGCCCGAAGGGCCGGGGGCAGGCCGCCCAAAACCCCCATGAAGACCGAAAACCCAAGAGACAGCAGGATGATGTCGCCGGTCAGGGCGAACTTGAAGGCCAGCTCCGAAAAGGTCTGGAAGTTGGTGGTGGAGAAGGTGAAGAAATTGAGAACCGCCGCCGCGCCAAGCCCCATGGCCCCGCCAAGAAGCGACAGGAACACCGACTCGGCCAGAAACGCGGTCAGGATGCTGCCCCGCCCGAACCCCAGGGCCCGCAGCGTCCCGATCTCCGGCACCCGGTTGGCCACGGCCGAATACATGGTGATCATGGCCCCGATCATGGCCCCCAGCGAAAAAATGATGGTCAACGACACCCCGAGCACCCGCAAAAATTTGGCCATCATCTCCGACTGTTTCTCATAGTAGCGTGTCTCCCGAAACGTCTCCGCCGTCAGCCTGGGGTCGCCCTCGACCCCGGCCTGAAACGCCTCGTACGCCCCATAGTCCCGCAGGCCCGCCACCACGATGGAATAGGCGTCGCGGCCGAAGGAGCGCATGACCTGGTCGCCGTCCGCCCAGATTTCGGACGAAAATCCCGTGTTCCCGGCATCGAAGACGCCCACCACCTCCCACTCGCGTTTCCCGAATCGCAGCCGGTCGCCGATCAGCGTCCCCGCAAACCCCTTGGCGATATTTTTTCCCACCATGATCTCCGTCGTGCCGCGCCGTGGTTCCCGCCCGTTCACGATCCGTACCTGCGGCCGGAGTTTCAAGGACATCACGTCCGTGCCCCGGATCACCGCATTGGACACCTTGCCCGTGGATTTACGCGGCAGCCCGATCAGGACCACCACCTCTTTCGCGGCCAGGGCCGTGCCGTCCGGAGCCACGGCGATCTCCGGCCGGGTGGTCATCACCGAGGCCTGGGCCCGCTCGATGCCGCTTTGCACCTCGGATTCCGAGCCCTTGCGCAACACCACCGCGTTGGTCGGCAGGCCCGTCGAAACCAGCGTCTGCCGCAGGCCCTCGGCCAGCATCAAGGTGGCCGCAAAAACAAAGACCACCAGGGCCATGCCGCCGGCCGTCAGAGCCGTGGTCAGGCGCCGCGTCAGCAGGTTGCGATAACTGTACGACAACGGTACCGGCATCGTGCCATTCCTTTCCGGGGTCGCGCCCCGGCACCGCCCGGGTTGCACCGGGGCTGCCGCCCCGGTTCCCGCCCGGGGGGACCATGGTCCCCCCGGACCCTCCGTCACCGTGGGTCAGTCGCCGCTGCAAGGCAGCGGCGACTGACCCACGGAAACGCGGGGGCCTGGGTCCTTGCGCCCGGGTATGCGGCCCGCACCGCGTGTGCGGGGTGCAGGGGACTGAGTCCCCTGCCGGGGGGCGTGGGGGGCAGCGCCCCCCACCTCTTATCCTATACGCCGAAAACTTTCGGCGATGGGTGTGCTCCACACTCTCCAGGCCGGCAGCGCGGCGGCGGCGACGCCGACGAAGACGCCGGCGCCAAGGCTGATGAGGATGGTCTCCCGGGACACGGCGAACACCGGGAAGTATTGCGACAGGGTGCTGCCGAAGGCCTGGACCAGGGGATCGGTCAGCGCCAGGGCCATGGCCGTGCCGGTGAGGCTGAGGATCATGGATTCGCCGAGCACCAGGGCGGCGATGGCCGGGCCCTTGAAGCCCAGGGTTTTCATGACGGCGAACTCGGCGGTGCGCTCGCGCACGGACATGGCCATGGTGTTGGCGGCCACGGCCAGGATGATCAGGATGACCACGTAGGACACGAGGTTGATGGCCATGAGGATGGCCTCGCTCATGGCCACGAAGCCGAGCTGGAAGGCTTTTTCGGTCTCGGTGAGGGTCTCGGCCTGGGAGTTCTTGAAGGTGTCGTCCACGGCCCGGGAGATTTCTCCGGCCAGGTCCGGGTCGGCGATGCCGAGCATGAAAAAGCCCACTTGTCCGGAGCGTGAGGGGCTGGTTTTTTTCATGGTCTCGTCCACATAGTCGAACTGGAAGAGCAGGGTGGTCAGGTCCGTGTCCGGCCGGGCGCCGTCGTAGATGCCCCGGATGACCATCTCCCACTGCCCTGGATAGATGGTGCCCTTGAGGGTGATGGTGTCGCCGATTTTCCAGTTGAAGCGTTCGGCCAGCTTGCGGCCGGCGATGGCCCCCTTGCGGTCGCGCAGGAAGTCGTTTTTCTGGGCCGGGTCGATGAGGATCTCCGGGTACAGGGCCAGGTAGGATTCGGGTTCCACCACGAAATTGGCAAAGAAGTTCTTTTCGTCGATGTAGATGCCGCCGAACCAGTTGCCATAGGACACGTGGGTGATGCCCGGCACGCCCCGGATGCGTTCGCGGTAGGACAGGGGCAGGGGCACGATGAGCGACACGGCGTTGCGGGTCACCAGCCGGGTGGCCGAGGAGGCCTCCACGCCGATGTGCCAGGCGTCCATGACCGTGCGCAGGAGCCCGAAGGCCAGCAGGGCCACGGTGATGCCGAGGATGGTCAGAAACGAGCGCAGGGTGTGGCGGAAGGCGTTTTTGAAAGTAAGCCTAATCAGAAACATGGAGCACGCCCTTGTCCAGGCTGCGCACGAGGTGGGCGGCGTCGGCGGCCCGCTGGTCGTGGGTGACCATGATGATGGTCTTGCCCAGTTCGCCGTTGAGGCGGTCCATAAGATGCAGGATGTCTTTTGCGGACACCCGGTCCAGGTCGCCCGTGGGTTCGTCGGCCACGATGATGTCCGGGTCGGCCACAATGGCCCGGGCGATGGCCACGCGCTGCTGCTGGCCGCCCGAGAGCTGGCTTGGGCGATGGTCCAGGCGGTCCGAGAGCCCCACGGCCTCCAGGGCGTGGGCGGCGTGTTCCCGGCGTTCGTGCCGGGTGAGGCCGGTCAGGAGCAGGGGCAGTTCCACGTTTTCCAGGGCCGTCAGCACGGGGATGAGGTTGTAGAACTGGAAGATGAAACCCACGTGTCCGCTGCGCCAGTCGGCCAGCTCCCCCTCGGACAGGGTGACGATGTCCGTGTCGCCCACCAGGATCTGGCCCGAGTCGGCGGTATCGATGCCCGCGATGAGGTTTAAAAGCGTGGACTTGCCCGAGCCCGAGGGGCCGATGAGGGCCAAAAACTCCCCTTGTGCGATGTCGAAGGTGATGCCCGCAAGCACCGGGATGGACTGGTCGCCCCGGGTGTAGGACTTGCAGAGGTCGCGGATGCGGATGAGCGGGGTGTCCATGCCGCGCCTATCCTTCCTGGATATCAACGGCGTCGCCCGTGGCCAAGGCCGCCGGGGGCGACAGGGCCAGCCGGTCGCCCGGGGAGACCTCGCCCGCGATTTCCACCATGTCTCCCAGCGGGGCCTTCACCGTCACGGGGATTTCCCTGGCGCGGCCATCCTCGATGCGAAAGACCACGTCGCGGCCGCCGCGCTTGACGATGGCCCGGGCCGGGACGGCCAGCCTGGGAACCTCCTCGCCCGGGGCCAGGGGACGTTCCAGGAAGGCCGCCTTGGCGCTCATCTCGGGCATGACGCGCGGATCAAGGGCTGCGAAGCGGATTTTGACCATGACCGTGGCCTTGGTGCGATCCGCCGTGGGCACGATCATGTGCACGTAGCCGGGAAAGCGTTCGTCGGGGAAGGCGTCCAGGATGATTTCGCAGGGCCCGCCCGGCTTGACCCTGGACAGGTTCGATTCGGACACGTCCACCTCCACCTGGAGCGAGGACAGGTCGGCGATGGTGACTACGGCGGCCTTGGCGTTGGCCGAGGCCCCAAGCGGGGAGATGATGTCGCCCACGTCGGCGTTCTTGGTCAGGATCACGGCGTCAAACGGCACCCGGATGAGCGTGTATTCCAGGTTGGCCCTGGCCTCGGCCACGGCCGCCTCACGGGCCGCCAGCTCGGTTTGGGCCTGGGCCAGGGCGGCGCGGGCCTTGTCCCTGCGGGCCTTGCCCGAGTCGTATTCCGAGCGGGCGACGTGGTCGCTTTTCACCAGCCGGGACATGCGGCCGTGGTGCAGCTCTGCGTCGGTGAGTTCGGCTGCGGCCTCGCTGATGTGGTGCCGGGCGGTTTCAAGCTGGGCCTCGGCCCGTTCCAGGGCGGCGGCCACGTCCTCGTTTTCCAGCCTGGCCACGATGTCGCCCTGCCTGGCGGTGCTTCCTTCCTCCACCCCGATCCACACCAGCCGGGCCGTGGCCTTGGTGGCCAGCGACGCCTTGCGGTCGGCCACCACGTAGCCGCTGGCCGAAAGTATCGTAATGGCCCGGGAGGGATAGGTCATGGCCGCCTTGCCCGCCTCCACCGCGTGCGAGGAGGGAAAAAACAGATAGCCGCCGACGAGCGCGACGATGGCCAGCCCGGCGGCGATCAGTCGGCCGGGCCGCCGTTTCTTGCCGGTTGCCGTGGTGCTGCCGCCCTTGTCGATGCGCAGTTTGCTCAGATCCGAGGTCATGGCGTGCTCTCAGGGGCTCAGGTCAATGTAAGACAAACGTCTTAAACGCCTTCGGTCTCCAGGTCAAGGGTCGCCGGGCCTTGTGCGTGGCCGGAACCCGTCCATACCGGACAAGGACGCGCGGAGGAAAGCGCCATCTTCCCTATGCCGTATCCGGCCCGGGCACCTGGTTGGGGCTCACGGCGCGCACCGAGAGGGTGAAGACGCTGCCCGCGCCCGGCTCGCTTTGCACCGTGACCCGGCCGCCGTGGGCCCGGGCCACGGCCCGGGCGATGGCCAGCCCCAGGCCCATGCCGCCGGGCTTGTCGGTCAGGTGGTCGCCGAGCTGACGGAAGGTCTGGAAAATGGCCTTCTGGTCGGCAGGGGCGATGCCCCGGCCGGTGTCGGTCACGTCCACGGCCGCGCCGTCGGCTGTGGGCCGCACCCGGCAGGTGACGCCTCCCGACGCGGTGAAGGCCACGGCGTTGTCCAGGAGATGTTTCAGGGCGGCGGCCAGACGCCGGGCGTCGCCGGTTATGGGGCAGGCCGCGTCGGCGCCGTCGAGGGTCAGGGCCAGTCCCTTGGCCTCGGCGGCCGGGCGTACGGCCTCCACGGCTTGGCGCGCCGCCTGGGCCAGGTCCATGGGGACCATGTCGAAGGCCGCGCTGCCCGATTCCAGGTCGGAGAGTTCGACGACCTTGTCCACGAGGGCCGACAGCCGCTCGGCCTCCTGGATCATGACCGGAAGGTTGGCGGCGATCTGGGCCGCCGAGCGGCCGAAGTCGTCCGAGCGGTCCGAGGCCTGGGGCAGGACGTCGCGGCTGAAGCGGCGGGCGATGAGCCTGGCGAAGCCCAGAACGGCCGTCAGGGGGGTCTTGAATTCGTGGGAGACTGTGGACAAAAACACGGTCTTCAGGCGTTCCCGCTCACGCACCCGTTTGTTGGCCTCCTCGAGTTCGGCGGCCTGCCGGGCCAGAGCCCGGGTGCGCTGCGCCACCTGCTCCTCAAGGCCGCGATTGAGGCCGGCCAGACTGCCTTCGGCCCGCTTGCGCCCGGCCACCATGGCGTTTAAGTGGTGGCACAACCGGGAAAGCTCGTCGCTGCCGCCCACGTCGAACCGGATGTCCAGGTTTCCGGCCGTGACCTCGCCGGTCTTGCGGGTGATCAGGGCCACCCGGGTGATGAAGGCCCGGTGGATGTAGGCCAAAACGGCGGCCAAAAGGGCCGTGAGCCCCAGGAGCAGGAAGATCGTGCGTTCGAAATGGAACTGCTGGAGCCGTTCGTGCTGTTCGCTGACGTTTTGCAGCATGACCACGGCTCCCAGGATGGACCGGGCCGATCCGTGGCAATGATGGCAGGAGGGGGCGTTGGCGACGGTTTTGATTTCGGCGAAATAGGGCTCCCCACCGATGTGCAGGAGGTCGCTGCGGCCCACGGGACTGGTCAGGCTTTGCCGGAGCATGCCGGCGAAGGCCCCGTCGGGGATCGTCTCGGCGATGTGTTTGCGCAGGGTCTCCTTCCGGTTGGAATAGGTGATTTCGCCCTTGTGGTCGGTCAGGTACAGGGAAACGTGTCCGTAGGGGGCCAGGGACTCGAACTGCCGGCGGGTGGCCTCGTCGTCGCCCTTGCGCATGGGCTCTTCCACGGCCATCATCAAAAGCTCGGCACTGAAGTCCGAGGCGTTTTTCAACTCCACGAGCAGGTTGTCGCGGAACCAGTTGACGTCCACGGCCACGATCGCGGCGTAGACCAGGATGGCGGACACGAAGACGCTCGTGGCGATCTTGACGCCCAGGGAATGGCGGAAGGGGTTCATGCCGTAGCCCTCGCGGGGGGGGCGGAAAGAAACCGGGAACACGCCCTTGATGTGGCGCTTCACATCATGGAATCAGAAAAAGCGCAAATCCGAACGCATGGAATCGATCAGTTTGCGGTGCCCGGCGGGAAAAGCCAGGCCGTCCAGGTCGGCCAGGGCGGCCCAGCGCGACTCCACGGCAGCGGTCAGGGCCGGTTCGGGTAGGGCGGAATCGGCCGGGGTGAGCAGAAAGCAGTACAGCGTCACCCGGTAGGTGGTGTAGCCGTGCCGGATGACCCCCAGGGGAGCCTCGATGCGGGCCGAAAATCCCGTTTCCTCGAAGAGCTCCCGCACGGCCGCATCCTCGGGGGCCTCGCCCGGCTCCACCCGGCCGCCGGGGAATTCCCACAGGTTGCCCCAGGCCCCGCCGGGACGCCTGCGCTGGATGAAAAAAAGACCCTGGTGGCGCAGGACCGCCGTGGCCACGGTGATGGGGGTGATGGCCTTGCCCTTGGTCCGCACCGGGCGTTCGGCCACGATGTCCAGATGCCTGGCCTGGCACAGATCGGCCACGGGACACAGGCCGCAGGCCGGATTTTTGGGGCGGCAGACCACCTCCCCAAGCTCCATGACGGCCTGGAAGAAGTCACCGGCCCGGCCGGGCGGGAGCAGGGCCGCAGCCAGTTCCCGCACCCGTCTGCGGCCCTGGCGTTCCTTGATGGGGACGTCGATGTCGTGGGTGCGCGACAGCACCCGCTCCACGTTGGCGTCCACGGCCGGATGGTCCAGCCCCAGGGCCAGGGCGGCGATGGCCCCGGCGGTATAGGGCCCCACCCCGGGCAGGGCGGCGATGGCCTCATAGGTGTCCGGGAAGGCGCCGTCCTCCCGGGCGGCCACGATCCTGGCCGCCGCGTGCAGGTTCCTGGCCCGGGAATAATAGCCCAGTCCCTCCCACAGCTTGAGTACCTCGTCCGGTTCTGCCGCGGCCAGGGAGGAAAAATCCGGAAACCGGGCCACGAAGCGCTGGAAATAGACGGCGGCCCGCATGGCCTGGGTCTGCTGCAGCATGACCTCGGAGACCAGCACCCGGTAGGGGGTGGGGTTCTCCCGCCAGGGCAGGGAGCGGCGGTTTTCCCCGTACCAGGACACAAGGCGCGCGGCGAAGCTCACGCGGCGGGTCCGGGACCGGGGGCTGCGTCCAAAAGGGCCTCGAACTGGGCGTCGTCCAGGACTTCCTGATCCAGGAGCCTGCGGGCTACGCGTTCCAGGGCCGGGCGTTTGGCGGCCAAGAGGTCCGAAACATGGTCCATGCGGTCCATAAGGATGCCCTTGACCTCTTCGTCCAGGCGGGCGGCCGTGGCCTCGCTGTATTCCCGCCCGGCCAGGGGGGCCTGTTCCGGGGACAGGAACACGGGCCGGTTCTGGCGCGGGAAGGTGGCCGGGCCCAGGGTTGCGCCCATGCCGTATTCGCTGACCATGGCCCGGGCGATGTCCGTGGCCCGTTGCAGGTCGTTGTGGGCCCCGGTGGACACGTCTCCGAAGATGAGGGCCTCGGCCGCCCGGCCGCCCAAAAGCACGTCGATGCGGCCCAAAAGCTCGGCCTTGGTCATGAGGTAGCGGTCCTCGGTGGGCAACTGCTGGGTATAGCCCAGGGCGCCGATGCCCCGGGGCACGATGGAGATCTTGTGCACCTTGTCCGCCCCCGGGGTGAAGCGGGCCACCAGGGCGTGGCCGGTTTCGTGGTAGGCCACGATCTCTTTTTCCTTGGGGTTGATGACCCGGTTTTTCTTCTCCAGGCCGGCCACGATGCGGTCCACAGCCTCGTCCAGGTCGGCCATGTCCACGGCCTGCTTGCCGCGCCTGGCGGCCAGGAGGGCGGCCTCGTTGATGGCGTTGGCCAGGTCCGCGCCGGAAAACCCCGGGGTCTTTTTGGCGATGGTGGACAGATTCGCGTCCGGGGAGAGCTTGACGTTTTTAGCGTGGACCTCGAGGATGGCCAGCCGCCCGGCTACGTCGGGTTTGTCCACCAGAACCTGGCGGTCGAAGCGCCCGGCGCGCAAAAGGGCCGGGTCCAGGGTCTCGGGCCGGTTGGTGGCGGCCATGATGATCACCCCCACCCGGGGGTCGAAGCCGTCCATCTCCACCAGAAGCTGGTTCAGGGTCTGTTCGCGTTCGTCGTGGCCGCCCACCACGGCCATGCCCCGGGCCTTGCCGATGGCGTCGAGTTCGTCGATGAAGATGATGCACGGGGCCTTCTCCCGGGCCTGGGTGAAGAGTTCGCGGACCCTGGCCGCGCCCACGCCCACGAACATCTCCACGAATTCCGAGCCCGAGATGGAGAAAAACGGCACCTCCGCTTCCCCGGCCACGGCCCGGGCCAGAAGCGTCTTGCCCGTTCCCGGCGGGCCGACCAGGAGCACGCCCTTGGGCATGCGGCCGCCGAGGTTCTGGAAGCGCTCGGGCTCCTTGAGATAATCGATGATTTCCTTGAGCTCCTCCTTGGCCTCGTCGCACCCGGCCACGTCGGTGAACCGGGTCTCGATGTCCTTTTCGGCGAAGAGCTTGGCCTTGTTGCGGCCAAACGCCATGACCCCGCCGCCGGGATTCATGCGCTGCATCATGAAATACCAAATGCCGAAAAAGAGCAGGATGGGCAGCACCCAGGACATGATGTCGCGCAAAAACGTGCTTTCGGGCTGGGCCCGGAAGGTGACGTTGTGCTTGGCCAGCTCGTCGGACAGGGCCGGGTCCACGCGGCGGGTGACGAACCGGACCTCATGGGCGTCGCCTTTTTCCATGGTCCGCATGGTGCCGGAGATGACATCCCCGGTGATGGCCACGTCCACGATCTCGCCGCCGCGCAGGGCGGTCAGGAAGTCGCTGTAGGCCAGGTTTTTGGGGCCGTAGGAGGAGACGATGAGGTTATTGAGCAAAAAAACGCCCCAAATGGCGATAATGACATACCAGATGGAGAATTTGTGATGCTTTTCCATGTTTTTCACAGGCTTCTCAGTGGCTTTGGGTTGGCTGGAGGGCCATGTCCGCCGGGATGGGCGGGAGGTGAATATGGAACCGAAACGCGATAAGGCAAGATCCGTATAGAATGGATGGCGATTTCGGGCAACAGGCGCGGCTGGGGGGAGGCTGGAAAAAGAAAATGTCGGGAGAGGAAAAAAATGCTTTTCATCCATGGGGAATTCGTCTAGGTATCCCCTCTTGCCGCCTGTGGGAGCAGGGCGGCCACGGAAAGGCGAACGAAATATTGACAAAAGCCCCGCCATACGCTAACTGGCTTTCTCTTGGGCCGCTGGCGTAGCTCAATTGGCAGAGCAGCTGATTTGTAATCAGCAGGTTGCGGGTTCAAGTCCCATCGCCAGCTCCAGACGCGGAGGGGTTCCCGAGTGGCCAAAGGGAACAGACTGTAAATCTGTCGGCGTCAGCCTTCGGAGGTTCAAATCCTCCCCCCTCCACCATAAAGCGAAACGTGCTGTAGGAGACAGGGAATCCTGTCGCCTGGACTACAGGTGACATATCGCGGGAATAGCTCAATTGGCTAGAGCATCAGCCTTCCAAGCTGAGGGTTGCGGGTTCGAGTCCCGTTTCCCGCTCCACATTTCCCTGCCTGTATACAGCATAGATTGACAGGCCCACGTAGCTCAGTCGGCAGAGCACTTCCTTGGTAAGGAAGAGGTCACCGGTTCGAATCCGGTCGTGGGCTCCATAAGTTTTTTCCGGCGAAACGCCGCACGAATCAAGACCATAAAGAACTCCAGGGGGAAACCATGGGCAAGGCGAAATTCGAGCGCAACAAGCCGCATGTCAACATCGGCACCATCGGTCACATCGACCACGGCAAGACCACTCTGACCGCAGCCATCACCCGTCTGGCCAGCATGA
>Ga0228536_1000643_pt1 | contig 55616 bp, 42 predicted proteins | sample SJ1Smetagenome_FD_168611 | JGI IMG/M metagenome (GOLD analysis project Ga0228536, IMG submission 168611) | Enriched culture of PCE-dechlorinating microbial communities from Ithaca, New York, USA - SJ1.S | ecosystem: Engineered > Modeled > Simulated communities (microbial... > Unclassified...
TTTTGGCTTTGCTGCTCAGCGTTGTATTATTGACATCCTGTCTCAATAATGCCGCTCAATCACCCACACCCGATGTGAATATGGTTTACACCCAGGCAGCCCAAACACTGGCTTTCCAGCTGACAGGCACCGCTGCTGCTATGCCAACAGCAACTTTCACCCCTGCCCCAACCAACACCACTGCCCCAACTGCCACTCTGGCAGGAACGTTACCGCCCCTGGGAACAATAGCCCCGGCAATCACCCTTCCTGGTGTTGCCACTGCGACCGTATCAGTACCCAAAGCACCTGACTCCGCAATTTGGGTAGAACAGTCCCCCGCAGATGGCACCGTGATTGGTGCCGGCACCAAATTCGATATTGCCTGGAAATTAAAGAATACCGGCACCACAACCTGGACCAACAAGTACTACTATCGCTATTATGCTGGCGCAAAACTGCATGAGAATACCAGCTCTTACTTCCTGAAGACAGCAGTCAAACCTGAAGAAGAGATTGTGATTTATGCCGATATGGTCGCACCTATGACCGCTGGTGAATACACCACCACCTGGGTGATCACCAACGAAGCAGGCGTCAATTTCTATGCCTTTACATTAACCATTAAGGTCGGTAATTCAACAGCAGTACCAACGGTTAATCCGGATAAATACTGCTGTATCAATGGCGATTACGATTATGACAAGATCGTAAATGATCCTATTTGTAAGAAATGGTATGACAATGGCAATACCTGTCCTGCACCGTAAGGCTGGATCCTTAAGGAAAAAACCATGAAAACCACCTTGCTAAAAGTATTTCAGATTTCGCTTGTTGCGGTCCTGGCGCTGACTGTAGCCTGTACGGCTGCCGGGCAGCCGAGCCAGGAAGCTGAACCAAGCCCAGATCTCGATAAGATCAAAACTGAAGCTGTTGCGGAAGCGATCGGTGACCAGGCAGAGCTCATTGATGCTGCCAAAACTGAAGCAGTTGCTACCGCAGTTGCTCTCGTCACCGAGCAGGCAGCCCTCAACCCGACACCAACCGCCGTGCCTCCAACAGCAGTATCCCCTGCCGCAATTACCCCAACTGCTGCAGCCAGCGCAACCCTACCTGCAGTAATCCCGCCAGTGGTTGCAATTACAACTGTTCCAGTTGTCACTAAACCAACCAAGACGCCCTATACAGATGCCTGCTCAGTAGTATCCACCTCTCCCTCAGACTATAAGGTCCTCACCGCCGGGCAGGATTTTGACGGGGTATGGGTCTTGAAAAATACCGGCATGGTCACCTGGACAGACGGACAGTATTACATCATGAAACAGTCCGGCAACATTCCGGTTGAAAAAGATGTTTACTACATCAAAGGCGACGTCCCAGTAAATGACACGGTTGAGGTCAGGGCAGATATGGTTGCACCTGCAAGTTCCGGTACGTACGTCTCCAATTGGGCTGTATACAATAATGTAGGAATGCCGTTCTGCTACATTTTTGTAGCGATCACCATCCCCTGATGACCATCGATAAGGAAAGCATCAAAGCCGAGGTTCAAAACCTCGGCTTTTCATTAGCCGGCTTCACATCTGTAGATCCGCTTCCAGGTTTCGAAGTTTTTGAGAATTGGATTCGAGCTGGCAGGTATGCTGGCATGAACTACCTCGCCGGGGCTGACACAATTGCGAAGAGATCAAATCCACGCAAATTGATGCCCGAAGCACGCTCTGTAATCGTTCTGGCAGCGGCTTATCCCACCAGCCAAAATTCCAAGCACAACACTCCAGGGATTGCAGCCTATGCGCAGCCAGGACAGGATTACCACCAGGTTTTCCGTGACGCCTGCAGCAAGGCAATCGATGTTATCCGTCATGTCGTTCCTGCAGCAGGAAAAGAACCTGCAACATTCAAAACATTTTCTGACACAGCGCCCATCCTGGAAAAAGAGATGGCTGTCCGGGCTGGCCTGGGTTGGATTGGGAAGAACGGATGCCTCATCAACCCTCATTACGGTTCCTGGCTGCTCCTGGCTGAAATCTTCACCTCCCTGGAGATTGAGCCCGATGAGCCCTTTCAAAGACAGCATTGCGGTAACTGTCAGCGTTGCCTGGAAGCTTGTCCAACCAGCTGCATCCTGCCTGACCGGACTCTGGATGCAGCCTGCTGCATATCTTACCTGACCATAGAGCATCGCACTGATATTCCAGAACCTTTACACAGCCCGATCGGGCAACAGGTATTCGGGTGCGACATCTGCCAGCAAGTTTGTCCATGGAACAGGAAAGCACAAGAAGACCCGGGCAGCCTGTTCTCCCGTTTACTGCAATGCACAACCCCTTTGACATTGGCAGAAGCCCTGGTAATTGATGAAAAGACATTTCAAGATATGTTCAGGGACTCCCCAATTATGCGTGCTGGATGGGAAGGTTGGCTGCGGAATAACCTTGTAGCTGCAGGCAACAGTAAGGATAAAACCCTATTACCCATTATTGTCAATATACTGTCAGGACATCCTTCGCCGATGGTGCGCAGGCATGCCGCCTGGGCTGTTAGCCATCTCGACCCCGCTTCCAGCTGCTCCATGCTTCATGATATTTTGCAAACTGAAGAAGATGAAAGTGTTCAGCAGATTATTAATACAATAATGGAAATAAGTGGATTTGAATAGAAAGGCGAAGTAAAAATGAGGTTTACAAAGAACTGGATTTTATGTAGTGTAGGGCTAATGTCTCTGTTTTTAAACGCTTGCAGTACTGACACACCTGCCCCAACACCTGACCTGGACAATTTAGCCACCCGGGCGGTGCAGACATATGCTGTCCAACTTTCGCAGACAGCCCAAGCGCTGCCAACAGCTACCCCTTCACCAAAGCCCACCACCACATTAACCATAGCTCCTGGACTGACCAGTACCTCAACAGCAACTCAGCCTGCTGCCGGTATTACAACTGCCGATAAAGCCGTTCTGGTGTTGCAGTCTCCCATGGATGGTGCAGAGCTGGGCATCAAGCAGAAATTTGACATCATCTTCACGGTAAAAAATGACGGCCAGACAACCTGGACGAGAAGTTATAAAATGCGGTACTTCAGCGGATGGGAAATCGCTGAAACTCAAGAGATTTTCTTTCCCAAAGAGGTCAAACCGGGTGAAGAGGTACGCTTGATAATGGATGCAATCGCCCCGCCCTATACCGGGTCTTACATCACCAACTGGAAGCTCTCAAACGCTGACGGTCAGAATTTCTATGACCTCTACTTGAAAGTGACAGTAGTAGCCGGCAATACCAGTACACCGACCGAAACCGCCACAGCAACCCCTGAGTAGTTCGGAATAATTAAACAAACGCCCCTCTGTTGAACCAGAGGGGCTAATTTGCTTAATCTATCACTGGTTGTTTACTTTGTAGCAGTGGCAGTAGGCGCTGCTGGTGTGGTCGGCCGTAAGGTGCTGCTAGGAACAACGGTTGGGGTAGGAGTCACAATGTAAACCGGAACGATCAGCAAATCGCCGGCATTGATGCTGTTTACATCGGTGATCTCCGGCAAGTCATTCCTGCTATTGTAAAGGTTGGTCTCCCTGATAATATCATCAACCGTGCTTCCAAGTTTCGAAGCAATGCCGGCAAGCGTATCACCGCTCTTAACAATGTATTCAATCTTGGTTCCACGCGGCAGGTCCGTTGGGATAGGAGTCTCTGTTGGCATTTCCTGGTTCGGAGCCGGGATGAGAATGGTATCTCCCGGGTTGATCGGACAGGTGTTTCCAAAATTATTTATGGTCAGAAGCAGCAAGATATCTACTTCAAATTGCTGCGCGATATCCCAGCAGTTGTCATTTTCCTTGACGGTGTACTCAAACGGTCCAGAAGGCGTTAGTGTTGCCGACGGAGAAGGAATCAAAGTTTCAGTCGGAGTCTGTGTAACCGTTGGAGTTGGAGGTATTTCTGTTGGGGTGGAAGTGATGGTAGGCGTGGGTGTCTTGGTTTTGAACAGGGAAACCTGCCCACCACCACCTCCCACCAGCCAGACCACCAGGAAAACAATTCCGACTACCACCAGGAGCGCTGCTGCACCCCCCAGAATAAATGGCAACAGTCTTTGTTTACGCCGGTACTTATCAATTACCTCTTGTGGGTTCTCATTATCATTCATAGGGTTTCCTGTGTTTTTCTAGATATTCCTCAACCAGTTGTGCCCGCTACCAGCATATTACCTGAAAAAAAGGAATATGACAAGATAGCAAAAGACAAGGGGATTAATGCATTTCTGCAATATATTGGCGCAAGTATTTGCCGGTGAAAGAGTTTTCCATCCTGCTGACTTGTTCAGGCGTACCTGTCGCCAGGATCTCGCCGCCCCTATCGCCCCCTTCAGGCCCCAGGTCAATGATCTCATCCGAAACCTTGATGATATCCATGTTGTGTTCAATGATCAGCACGGAATTACCGGCATCCACCAGCCGCTGTAGCACTTCAATTAATTTGTGCACATCAGCAGCATGCAGACCAACAGATGGCTCGTCCAGCACGTAGAGAGTCCGGCCAGTAGCTTTTCTCGAAAGTTCTTTTGCCAGCTTAACACGCTGGGCTTCTCCGCCGGATAAGGTGGGTGCTGTCTGACCAATCTTGACATACCCAAGCCCCACCTCATTTAAGGTACGCAGCTTGCTGACGATAGCCGGGAAAGAAGCAAATAGGTCCAACCCTTCCTCTACCGTCATATCCAGGATCTCAGCAATATTCTTGCCTTTAAACCGGATTTGCAGAGTCTCGCGGTTGAAGCGCGCCCCATGGCAAACATCGCACGAGACATAAACATCAGGCAGGAATTGCATTTCAATGCGCAGCTGGCCGTGCCCCTGGCAGGCTTCACATCTGCCGCCATGTACATTAAATGAAAATCGTCCTGCTTTATATCCGCGCATTTTGCTTTCAGGCAGCTCAACAAATAGTTTTCGGATCTCATCGAAGACACCAGTATAAGTACCTGGATTTGAGCGCGGGGTGGTGCCAATGGGTGATTGGTCAATATCAATTACTTTATCGATGTTTTCAAGACCCTCGATATGGTCGAATTCACCCGGCTGGGTATGCGCCCCGTGCAGGTCGCGCGCAAGCGCTTTGTACAGGATTTCGTTCATCAGGGTAGATTTACCGGAGCCCGATACACCCGTGATGCAAACCAGTTTCCCAAGTGGGATGGGTACGGTTAAATTCTTCAGGTTGTTGGCTTTTGCACCCACAATGGTCAGGTATTTACCATTACCAGCCCTGCGGGTATCCGGCATAGGGACTTTCAACCTCCGCGATAGGTAAGCGCCAGTGATCGAATTTGGATCTTTCATTATCGATTCACTGGTGCCGGCAGCAACCAGGTACCCGCCGTGTTCACCCGCACCCGGCCCCAGGTCAATTACCCAGTCAGCAGTCCGGATGGTATCTTCATCATGTTCTACAACCAGCACAGTGTTGCCGAGGTCGCGCAATCCCTTCAAAGTTCGCAGCAGCTTGTCATTATCGCGCGGGTGCAGCCCGATCGACGGCTCATCAAGCACATAAAGCACCCCCATCAGGTGTGACCCGATCTGTGTTGCCAGCCGGATGCGCTGTGCTTCTCCGCCTGAAAGGGTGCTGGCAGAACGGTTCAAGGTCAGGTAATCCAGACCTACATCCACCAGGAATCCCAAGCGAGCCTGGATTTCTTGCAGGATGCGCTCGGATATTGTTTTATCGCGGGCAGACAGCGGGCTATCTCCACCCAGGAGTTTTTGCACCCAGGTGAAAGCCTGGTTCACGGGAAGTGTAGTTACCTGAATAATGTTTTGCCCATCAACCAGCACAGCCTGGGCTTCTTTACGCAGGCGAGTACCTTTACACTCCGGGCACAAGCGGTGTGACATGAACTCGGAGATCTTGTTGCGGATATATTCCGATTGTGTTTCCCGGAAACGCCTTTCCAGGTTGTTAACCACACCCTCAAAACTTGACTGGAAAGAAGTCTGGCGTTCTTCACGCTGCAGATTGATGGTTACCGCATTTCTGCCGGTTCCGTACAGGACGACGTTGAGCTGCTCAGGGGTGAGCTTTTTCACCGGGGCATGCAAGTCGATATGGTACTGCCTGGCAACCGATTCGAGCATCTGCCAGTAATACTTGCCATTTTCCCGCCCGTTGCTCCATTCCAGGGCAAAGATCGCCCCATCATAGAGAGACCGTTCCCTGTCCGGTATCAACAAGTCAGGATCGATTTCCAGCTTGGTACCCAGTCCCTGGCACTCCGGGCAGGCGCCATGTGGGGTATTAAACGAAAAAGTGCGCGGTTCAATTTCTGTCAGGCTGACACCATGTTCGGGGCAAGCCAGGTGTTCTGAATAAAAATGGTCGACCGCCGGTTCAGTGGTAATGTCCTGCACCGTTACGAATCCCTCACCAGCCTTCAGTGCTGTCTCCACTGAATCAGTCAACCGGGATCGGGCAGCTTTTTCTTCTGTTTCGTCAGCCGGCTTTCTCACCACCAGCCTGTCTACCACCGCTTCGATAGTATGCACCTTGTACCGGTCCAGGTTGATCTGTTCATCTGATAGGTCATGTACAACCCCATCCACCCTGACACGTGCAAAACCTGCTTTGCGGATTTCATCGAAAACAGCCTGATAAGTGCCTTTGCGCGCCCGCACAATCGGTGACAGGATCAACAGCCGGCTGCCCTCAGGAAAGCGCTCGATGACATCCACGATCTCCTGCGCAGACTGTTTTACCACTTCGCGCCCGCAAACCGGGCAATGAGGAACCCCCACCCTGGCAAACAGAAGCCGGAGGTAATCATAGATTTCGGTGACGGTTCCAACCGTAGAACGCGGGTTGTGGGATGTGGCTCTCTGGTCAATGGATACTGCGGGCGAAAGCCCTTCTATGTAATCCACTTCGGGTTTTTCCATCTGCCCCAGGAACTGGCGGGCGTAAGAGGAAAGCGATTCCACATACCTCCGCTGCCCTTCAGCAAAAATAGTATCGAATGCCAGGGTTGATTTACCAGAACCGGACAATCCAGTAATGACAACCAGCTTGTCCCGCGGGATTTCAACCGTGATGTTTTTCAGGTTATGCTGCCGGGCGCCTACCACCCGGATATAGGATGAGGACATACTTAAACCTTATAGAACATATATTCTTATTATACATCAAAAGAACAACTTTTCATTATATCACAGGCATTTTTTACATCCTGTTTTTGCAGAAACTGCTAGCAAATTATTGTTCTCAGGTTGAATGTATAATCAATAAGAACATATCCCGCAAATCCGAGGAACTTATGGACACAAGTGAACATAAACGTGCGATCTGGGCCTGGACTTTATACGATTGGGGCAATTCTGCTTTTGCCACCACAATCATGGCAGCTGTATTACCGGTTTATTACAGCTCTGTTGCAGCAGCTAACATTCCTGCCAACATGGCCACTGCTTACTGGGGATTTACCACCTCTTTCAGCGCACTGATCGCAGCAATCATCAGCCCCATCCTGGGGGCTATGGCTGACTTTACCGGTAAAAAGAAGAAATTCCTGGCCATTTTCATGGCGTTGGGCGTCACAGCCACTGCCCTGCTGTACTTCATCCAGACCGGAGATTATGTCCTGGCTTCAGTGTTTTTTGTTTTTGCTAACATCGGTTTTTCAGGCAGCCTGGTATACTATGATGCCTTGCTGCCTCATGTTGCCCAACCGGATGAAATTGACCAGGTCTCTTCACGCGGCTATGCCATGGGGTATATTGGCGGCGGCATCGTCCTGGCGTTAAACCTGGTGATGATCATGGTCATTCCCGAGTTGGTGGAAGGGCTGGATGTGGGTTTGATGACCCGCCTCTCGTTCCTGACAGTTGCGGTCTGGTGGTTCATTTTCACCCTGCCAGTGTTGCGCCGGGTGAAGGAGCCTGCCCGCCGTATCGAAGCCGGAGAAGAAGGTTTTAGCCCGTTCCAGGCCAGCTTCTCCCGCCTGGGCAAGACCTTCCGTGAGATCCGCAAATACCGCGACCTGGCCATGGCTATGCTGGCGTTTTGGGTTTATTCCAACGGCATCGGCACCATCATCGTCATGGCGACCATCTATGCTACTGAGCTCGGTTTCAGCCAGATCACAACCATTGGAACTCTCCTTATGGTACAGTTCCTGGCTGCACCTTTCTCTTTTTTGTTCGGCTGGCTATCGCGCAAATTGGGAACAAAGAAATCCATTTACCTGAGTTTGAGCGTCTACATTTTGATATCAATCTTAGGATACTTCCTGTACCGTGAATGGCAGTTCTGGGTACTCGGAGCATTGGTTGCAACCGTCCAGGGTGGCAGCCAGGCGCTGAGCCGTTCACTGATCGGAAAACTGATGCCCAAGAGCAAGTCAGCAGAGTTTTACGGGTTTTTCAGTGTATTTGAGAAATTTGCTTCAGTACTCGGTCCGCTGCTCTTCGGTGTGGTCTCAACCATCATGGGCGAAAGTCGATTAAGCATTGTTTCGCTGGTGATCTTCTTTGTTGCAGGCCTGTTCCTGCTCACAAAAGTAGATGTTCCACGCGGGATGGCAGCCGCCCTTGAGGAAGAAGCCAGCATGACCGACGCAGAAGCGGTTGCAGCTGCAGGATAAGTGTAGTTTTCAGGAAAAGTATTGCAAAGCAAGCCGCAGGCGGCTTTCCACATCCTTGGGGGCATCTTTTGGCAGGGATTGGATGGCTGCCTGCGCTTCAATTATGCTGTAACCTAACCCGGTAAGCGCTTCAATCACCTCAGTGTCGCTATCCTGGAATGCGCCTCCCAGGCTCTCCAGGTCTCCTTTCACTTTGCTCTTTAAAGTTAAAAGGATCTTCTGTGCAGTTGTCTTGCCCACTCCCGGTACCCTGCCGAATACATCCGCCTGTTCGCCTATCACTGCCCGCTTGATCGTATCCACTGATAATGTGCTGAGGATTCCCAGCGCCATGCGGGGACCGACCCCGTTTACACTGAGAAGCAGGTTGAAAAATTCCCGCTCATCCTGGTGTTCAAAACCGTACAGCGCCAGCAGGTCTTCCCGCACCACAAGGTGGGTGTATAGTGCAACCCGTTGACCGGGTAAAGCCTGGCGAGACTGGCTGGCCGTGACAAACACGCGTAAGCCGATCCCTCCCTGCAAAACCACCAGGGCATTCTCTTCCACTGTCAGGACATTACCTTCCAGGAATGCAATCATTGGGTGCCTCCGAGGACAGATCCATCCGTCCGGCGCTGGTTATAAACTTCGTAGAGAACAATTGCGGTTGCTACAGCCAGGTTAAGCGAATCTGCCGATCCAACCATCGGGATCGAAACGACGCCATCGCACAATCGGAAATGCTCAGGCGATAACCCCTGGCGTTCACTCCCCATCAATAATACCATCGGATCGGGATAAGGGTAGCCGTGGTAATTTTCACTGGCCTCTCCCGATGTGCCTATTACTTTTACACCGGTTTGTTTTTTCCAGCCAGCAAATTCAGCCAGGCTGGCGTGCGAGATTTGCAAATTAAATAGAGACCCCATGCTGGCGCGCATTGCACCCGGATCGAAGGGGTCAGTAGACTGGTCAAGCAGGATGATGCCCTTTCCTCCAACCCCATCCAAAGTCCGCATGATTGTCCCCAGGTTGCCGGGGTCTGCCACTGCATCAAGAGCTGTTACGAGGTCGCCTGAGTTTAGGTCTAGCGCGCCAAGTCCTGTCCAGGTTTGTTTGCAGACGGCAGCGATGCCTTGCGGATGATCCTTTTGGGAAAGCCAGGTAAACACGGCAGCACTTAATTCATGGATGGGAACATTCAGGGTAACGGCTTTTTGAAGCAGCAACTTTCCAAATTCACTTTGCAGCAGTTCCGGTGCAGCCAGCACACATTCAAATTCTGCCTTGTGGTCAAACGCATCCCCCACAATACGCAATCCTTCACAGTAGAACAAACCGGTCGTCTGGCGCTCTTTGCGTTCACGCAATTTGCGGATGGCTTTAATTGCCGGGTTGGCTGTACTGGTGATCATAATGCCGCCTGCTGGTAGCGTAAATGGCTCATGTGGCAAAAGGCTACCGCCAGCGCATCAGCTGCATCATCCGGTTTTGGCAATGTTTTGAGCTGGAGCAGGGTTTGCATCATGACCTGCACCTGGCGTTTATCCGCCGCCCCGTACCCGGTAACAGCCTGTTTTACCTCCAGCGGAGTATATTCGCCGATCGAAATATGCGCCTGGGATAGGGCAAGCAGGCAGATACCACGCGCCTCACCTACTGCGATAGCCGTGGTCACATTACGCTGGAAAAATAACTTCTCCACCGCCGCATGCTGAGGCTGGTGGAGAAGCAGGATATTTTGTAATTCTTCGTACAACGTTTGCAGTCGTTCTTGAAGCGAAATACCAGCTTTTGTGCGGATCACCCCATACTTGACGGTTTCTATTCCCCCATCGGGCAGCTGGGTGATCAAACCGTAACCGGTCGTGGCAACGCCTGGATCAATTCCCAGAACCTGCATTATTCCTCTTCGAGGGCAGCCAGGGCCTCCTCGGAAATATTCAGGTTCGAATATACATTCTGGACATCATCCAGTTCTTCCAGCGCATCCAGGGTTTTTATTACCTGCAGGGTATTCTCCACGCTCAAGTCCATTTCCTGATTGGGAGCCATCCTCAGGGTGCCGTCTTCAATTTCAACCTTTGCATCGCGCAGTTTATCGCTCAGGACTTTGAACTTGTCCACCGGGGCAATGATCTCAATCGATTCGCCATCATCGGTAACATCATCCGCTCCGCCATCCAGGGCAATCTCAAAGATTCTGTCAAAATCATTTCCCTTTGATGGGATGGAAAAGTAAGCCTGGCGTGTAAACTGCCAGGCAACTGAACCGGATTCACCTAAACTGCCACCGCTGCGGGAAAGAATGTGGCGTACCTCCGCAACTGTGCGGTTGCGGTTTTCAGTCATGCATTCGATCATTACTGCCACACCATGCGGTGCATATCCTTCGTAGGTGACCTGCTCAAAAGTCACGCCATCCTTTGAATCGCCCGTTCCCCGTTTTATCGCGCGTTCAATGTTCTCTTTTGGCATATTTTGTGCACGAGCTTTATCAACTGCCAGCCTTAAGCGGAAGTTCATCTCAGGATCTCCCCCGCCATCACGTGCAGCCATAACAAGCTCACGTGTCAGCCGGGTAAATACCTGGCCCCTTTTGGCGTCTGCAGCGCCCTTTTTGCGTTTTATGGTGGACCACTTATTATGACCAGACATACTCTTACTCCGTAATTATGAGAATACCCGATTTTGCAAAATTATACCATAAGGCGAATTTGCGTTTACAGTTCTGCAAGGTGGGCCAAAATCGTCCAATAAAGTATTGTCTCCTGTCATGTTTAATACTAAAATGTAATAGAAAAATTACTAAATAATTACCATTTTGCCATAACCTTTTGCCCGGTTAGAATGCCCTTCCTATGAAAAAAAATCACCCAACCCTCCACTCTTTTCTCGCCATTTTATCGCTGGTATGCATGCTGTTATCTTCCAGCTTCTCGGGATTTATTCCCGTTACAACTGCGGTAAATGCACCCATAAGTGGCGTTGACCCTGTCTCTAACTTTCCCACCATAACAAATTTTGTTCAAACCCTTAGCCTTACCAATCCAGAGACGGTTGTCACAGGTGTTTACATTCCAAATACATTTGCCTACGGCGTAGTTCAACAGCCCGCCGGGTCTCCCGGGTTTGTCTCTACGGAAAATGATGTTTTAACCCAATTCGGCATGGCGGGCAGTTACGGCACCACAGGGCTGCTGGCACATAACCATCTGGCCGGAACCAGCTTTTCATCTGTCCATCCCGGGCAGACCATTGTTGCCGTTCAGGGAGATGGAACCCTGGAGTATTATCATGTTTACGCAGTGGAAAAATACCAGGCACTCAGCCCAAACAGCCCTTATTCAAACTTCCGCAGCCTGGATATTCCTGGGCAGGATTTGAGCGCTACAGAACTTTTCATGCATGTCTATGCCCAGCCAGGCAACCTGGTTTTGCAGACTTGCATTGCCAATGGTGATCAACCGTCCTGGGGCAGGCTTTTTATCCTGGCAGAACCGATCAGCGAATTTGTCCCCCAACCCGTTCAGATTGAACCGGATTGCTGAGTATCCCGAGCCCTTCCAATTCAACTTCAACCGTATCGCCCACATGCAGCGGACCAACCCCTGCGGGTGTGCCGGTCAGGATTACATCACCAGGCCCCAGGGTCATGATGGTAGACGCAAAAGCTACCAGCTGGTTGATGCTGAAAACCATTTCACCGGTCGAGACCATTTGCCGCAGTTCCCCATTCACCCGGCATGATAGTAGCGCATCTGCTACATCAAACTGGGTTTCGATCCACGGACCAAGTGGACAAAATGTATCAAACCCCTTGCCGCGTGTCCATTGCCCATCCAGGCGCTGCAGGTCACGCGCTGTGACATCATTGGCCAGTGTATATCCCAAAATGTATTCCCTTGCAACCTCGGGTAGTATCCAGCGCCCGCGCCTGGAGATCACCACCGCCAGTTCGGCCTCATGCTCCACTTGAGAAGATTGCGGAGGTATAAGGATGGGTTCACCATGCCCAATCACAGCGCTGGGGGGTTTTAGGAACAAAAGCGGGATATCTGGCACTTCCACCCCGTGCTCGCGGGCATGTTCGGTATAGTTTCTGCCTACACAAATAACTTTAGAAGGGGAAACCGGTGCCAGCAGTCTGACCTCGTTAAATGGGATATGCGCCTCGCGCCGTCTAAACTCACCGAAGATATCGCCATCAACCTCGCCCACCTGATCTCCGAAAACCCAGCCATAGCGGGCTGGTTCATGGTTATGCTGGTAACGGATAATTCTCATAGCTTTTCCAGATTAAGGTATAATACCGGCACCGGGCGGATAGCTCAGTTGGTTAGAGCACTTCTCTTACACAGAAGATGTCGCAGGTTCGAGTCCTGTTCCGCCCATCTCTAACCATCAAAAACACACTCTCCTATCAGGAGAGTGTAACTTTTTTTAGAACCAATCCCGCTTGATGAAAAGACCAATCACCAGGCCGGCAATCCCCAGGAATATGGCAATGATGATCAGGTAAGCAAACGGGTTTGAGTCAAACGGCAACTGGACGTTCATCCCAAAGAAACTGGTGACGATTGTCGGGATGCTCAACACGATCGTGATCGATGCCAGGAATTTCATCACCACGTTCAGGTTGTTCGAGATGATTGAAGCGAATGCATCCATCATGGAACTGAGAATGTTATTCGAAATGTTGATCATTTCGATTGCCTGCTGGTTTTCAGTAATAACATCTTCAAGCAGGTCTTCATCTTCAGGGTACATCCTGAACAAGCGCGTGTTTTGCAGCCGGTTCAGCACCAATTCATTTGATCTCAAGGCAGTGGTGAAGTACACCAGGCTTTTCTGGTACTTCAGTATCTCCAGGATCTCCTTGTTGCGGGAGGATACCGCCAGCTGGTCTTCCAGGATATCCACATTCTTATTAATTTCGCGCAGGTAGGATAAGTACCGGTTGGCTGCAAGCAATAAAATCCGCAGCACAAAACGGATCCTCTTGCCGGTTGTCCAGTTTTTTACCTTGCCAAGGGCAAATTCGTTCAGCACATCTACGGGTAATTTACTGGTAGTTACGAAATAGTTCTCATGGATTACCATTCCAAGCGGAATGGTATTGTAAGGAATATCCACCACCGCGCCGTGGTAGTACGGCATACGCATCAGGATGAAGAGGGTGCCGTCATCCTCGCGTTCAGTACGGGATCGTTCATCAATATCCAGCGGGTAGGTGATGAAATCTTGCGGAATACCCAGGGAAACAACCTGCTCAATTTCCTCAGTTGTCGGGTCAACCAGGTTGATCCAGCAACCATCTACGGGTTTGCTCAAGATCTGCAGCCCATTTTCAATGCTTTTGTAAATCGTAATCATGGGTGCCTCCGTAAAATGGTTTACAACAAAAAGCCTCACGAAGGTCTCAAAGGCCCATATTGCAGGGAAAAATTCCTTTGCCAGTGTACATTTCTGAACCGCCCGATTTCCCGGTTCAGGTCTGGTGTATAACAAACCTTCGTAAGGTTTTAATCTTGTTGGATTGCTATTGTACCTCTTAACAGGGGAATTTCCTAGATAGCCAGTTACCCGATTGGCAGATTATCCAGGTTTTCTGGGGAATCCGCAATCCAATCGAGTATAATGAAGATGCAAAGGGGATGACAGGCTTCGACGGGGGAGGCTGGTCCCGGATTGCGAGCCGAGAGGTACCGACCTCGTAAAATCAGTACAAAAAACAAGTGCCAATCGCACTTCCTACGCTGCAATGCCTCTCGCTGCATAAGCGATGCACGCAGCTGACCTTCTAGAAAGGTCACGTCCCCTCGCATCGAACTCCTGCCGATCGTGAGTGTGGGCGCCACAAAGCCGGAGTGCCACCTGGCCTGCCGCGAGCCAGGTGAAAGAGGGCTTTCGGGCTCAAGCGGATAGCCCTGAACGGATTTCGCTGGTTGTGCCGTAAGGGGCGATACCTTGCAGCCAGCTACGCTCGTAGTATATTCGAGGGTCGAATCTTTCGGACGCGGGTTCGAGTCCCGCCATCTCCACCTTTATTCAACAAAAATACCTGGATAAACTCCTGGTATTTTTGTTACATATCTCCCCTTGACATCATTATTTCCTGGTCGTATAAATGCTACTGTTATGTCCGAATTGATCCATTTTTCCATGTACATGTATATTTACCTTAAGCCTACATCCCCGGCGGAAGTTTAACTGTACCTGGAAGAATGAGACCATACCATCTGCAACAAAACTCCCCGCCAAAAGACGGGGAGTTTTCAATTCTGTACCCACATAGGAGCTTCATCATGTCGTCAAGCAGTCAAGCATCACAGCAAGTGCCCGGTTCTGAGTTCAAAGAAAAATTGCCGTTGAGGGATGGTTTCTCTACCCGTTTGGGGGTGATCCTTGCCACCCTGGGTTCAGCAGTTGGCCTGGGAAATATCTGGAAATTTCCAACGCTAACTGGATCCAGCGGCGGGGCTGTCTTTATCATTATTTATATTATCAGCGTCCTGCTCATCGGCATCCCGGTCATGGTCAGTGAGCTGGCAATAGGTCGCTCAGCCCGCGCCAATGCGGTTGACTCAATGCGCGCTTCCACACCCAATAAAGCACCCTGGTGGCTGATTGGCGCCTTGGGGATTTTATCTGCCTTCCTCATCATGGGTTTTTACACCGAGGTGGCCGGGTGGGTGTTTGCCTATATTTTCAAAGCCATGTCGGGGTCGATCCTCTCCACCAGTTCAGAAGTAACCACAGCCGCGTTCACCAGCCTGGTAACCAACCCGGTATTATCGCTGGTGTGGCAGTGGGTTGACCTGGTTATCGTCGGAGCTGTCATCCTGTTTGGCGTCTCGAAAGGCATTGAGCGGGTCACCAAGACACTGATCCCTGTGCTCCTGGTCCTGCTGATCGTGGTTGCCATCCGCAGCCTGACCCTTCCGGGAGCTGGAGAAGGGCTGGAGTTCCTCTTTAGACCTGACCTCAGCAAAGTGACTGCTTCCACGCTGCTGGCAGGTGTCGGCCTGGCTTTCTTCAAGCTGTCTATCGGTATGGGAGCCATGATCACATATGGGTCTTACTTCCGCCAGGATCAAAACATTTCGGGCACCGCCCTGAGGGTTGCTTTCTCTGATATGTCCATCGCATTGCTGGCCGGCGTTGCCATCTTTCCGGCGGTTTTCGCTTATGGTTTCCAGCCGGATGCCGGCCCATCGCTGGTCTTCCTGACCATTCCTTCCGTTTTCGCTTCCATGCCTGCCGGTAATTTCTTTATGGTCATTTTCTTCATCCTGACCTTTATCGCTTCAATCGGCGCCCAGGTTTCGCTGCTGGAAGTGCTGGTGTCTTTTGTCAATGAACACCTGAAGATAAACCGCAAGGCTGCCACGGTTTACTCTATGCTCGGGCTGGCTGTTTTCGGCTCACTGGCAGCTTTATCCAGCAGCCTCCTGTCCAATGTTAAGCTGTTCGGCCTGACTTTCTTTGATTTATTCGACTTCACCTCTTCCAACATCTTCCTGCCTGTCGGCGGATTGTTCATTTGTATATTTGTTGGCTGGGTTTGGGGCAAGGAGAAATTCTTTGCAGCTTTGACCAACAACGGCTCCCTGAACAATCAGGGTTTTGTCAGTTTCCTGTTCTTCCTGATCCGCTTTGTATCACCTGTGCTTGTTCTGCTCGTCCTGTTAAATGGATTAGGTGTATTCTCATAATTCCTGCCTGTAAGGCAGCCGGATTAAAAAAACTTCACCTGATTTTTGCCTCGGTGAAGTTTTTTAATGTTTCTATAATGAATATAATTAAGGTGACTTTACTCTGAGGAGGATAAAATGCGCTACGCAATTACTGGAACGGTGATGCAAAGCCTGGAGGTTATACTGGAACCGGGCGAATCCATGTTCACGGAATCAGGCGGCATGGCCTGGATGAGTGATGGGATCGAGATGAACACCAACACAAAAGGCGGCCTGATGGCCGGGTTAGGCCGGGCATTGGCGGGGGAATCCCTGTTTATGACCACCTATACCAGCCGAATCCCAGGTGCGATGATCACCTTTACGCCTGAAGCGCCCGGTGTAGTTCTCCCTATGCAGCTGGCACCTAACCAGGTGATTATTGCCCAGAAGGATGCCTTCATGTGTGCCACCAGCTCTGTCAAACTGGAGATGCACTTCCGCAAGAAGCTGGGAGCGGGGCTTTTCGGCGGCGAGGGTTTCATTCTGGAGAAACTGACTGGACCAGGTATGGCATTCCTGGAAATTCCGGGGGAGATTAAGGAATACAACCTGGTACCAAACCAATTGCTAAAAATTGACCCGGGCCATATCGCTGCCTTTGAACCAACCGTATCGTATGATATTGAAATGGTCAAAGGTATTGCAAACATTGCTTTTTCGGGTGAAGGGCTGTTCCTGGCCACTTTAAGGGGACCGGGCAAGGTTTGGCTGCAAACCATGCCGATCTCAAATTTGGCTAATAAAATCAAGCAGTACATTCCTACAAAAAGCAGTTAACACCCATCTGATGCAGGATCCCAGGCGGAACCATTGGTTCCGCCTGGATTATTTTCTCCATTGACGAATTCATTTCCAGCCAAAACCTGTGGCAAGACCATTGTCGCTAAGGGTATAATACCTCTTACCATTTCTAACTGCCGAAGGTGAAAAATGACAGCTTATTTAGAAACGAATTCGCTTGACCCAACCTGGAACCTCGCATTTGAAGAATACTGCCTGACGGACCTGACAGAGCATGAAAAGGTGATCTTGTTATGGCAGAACGACAATGCCATCATTATCGGGCGCTATCAAAATGCCGAAAAAGAGATAAACATAGATGCTGTAAATAAGGTGGGCACACGAGTTGTCAGGCGGTCTACCGGCGGGGGAACGGTTTACCATGACATGGGGAATCTTAATTACTCCTTCATTTTTCCTATCCAGGGGTTGCAAAAGCAGGATTTCCCCTATTATGCCCAGCCGCTGGTGGATGCTCTGGACAAGATAGGCGTTCCAGCTGTTATCCGCGGCAGGAATGACATTGTCCTCGATGATAAAAAGATCTCCGGCACTGCCCAGCGCATTTACAAGAACAGGCTGCTGCATCACGGCACTTTACTGTACGATTCGAACCTGGATGTACTCGAGAGGGTATTAAATGTTGATGCCTCAAAGATTGCCTCAAAAGGAATTTCTTCGGTTCGCAAACGAGTAACCAATATTAAGGAACACATTCCCGAAGGAACCTTCAAAGATATCCACCATTTCTGGGATGCACTGCTGAGCGCCCTGTCTGAAAACGAGGAACTGACCCGCATGGAACCTACCGGGCAGATGCTGGAAGCTGTGCGGAAACTGCAGAAAGAGAAATACCAGTCATGGGATTGGAATATCGGTTCAGCACCACCATTTGAGTACAACAACGGCAAACGCTACCCAGGCGGTAAGCTGGAGATTTGCGTCAACGTGGAAAATGGCTCGATCACCGATTGCAAGATCTCTGGTGATTTCCTGGGTGTAATTGCCCTGGATGACCTGCAGAACGCCCTGCTGGGTGTAAAGTATGATGCCAGCCATGTGTTACAGAAGGTGAAACAGATCGATTTGACCCCCTACCTGGGCAACATCACCGCTGAAGAGTTCGTAGAGTGCATGTTCGAAGGCACCCACCAGGGATAGCAGGATAATACAGAACAAACCTCCCATTTCAGGGAGGTTTTGCTAATTAATCCTTAGAACCAGCCCCTTCAGGTACTCCCCCTCCGGGAAGGCTAATGCCACCGGGTGGTCTTCTCCCTGGGAAAGCCGTTCAAGTACTACCGCATTCACCCCGGCATCCAGCGCAGCGCCTGCCACGATTTTGCGAAACAGGTCAGCGCTTACCCCACCCGAGCAGGAAAACGTCACCAGCAGCCCGCCAGGCGCTAGCAGCTTGAAGGCCAGCAGGTTGATATCTTTGTACCCGCGCGCAGCACGCTCCACCTGGGCTGCAGTTGGCGCAAACTTGGGGGGATCGAGAACAATCAAGTCAAATGTAAGCGCCTGGTCGCGGTACTTGCGCAGCACCTGGAAAACATCCCCCTCTACCCATTCGGACGGAGTTTCGAGCCCGTTCAAAAGCATGTTCTCCTTCCCCAGCTCCAGCGCATCCCGGGAGCTGTCCACGGAGATAATCTCCCTCGCACCGCCGGCAGCTGCAGAAAGACTGAAACCGCCCGTGTAACAGAAGCAGTTCAGCACCCGTTTAGCCTTTGCCAAAACCCGCATGCGCGCCCGGTTGTTGCGCTGATCAAGGTAAAAACCGGTCTTATGCCCGTGCTGGATGTCCACCTGGTAGCGGATGCCGTTCTCAAGGATGGTCAAGTATTGCGGAGGTTCACCCCCTGCCAGGCTGCCAGTCCTTTCAGGTAATCCCTCCAGACTGCGCACTTCCACATCAGAACGTTCATAAATGTGGTAAATCCCGCTGGCTTGCTGCAGCAGCCGGATCAAAGGCTCGCGCCAGTACTCTGCCCCGGCAGAAGTGAATTGCACCACCAGCCACTCGTTATACCGGTCTGCCACCAGCCCGGGCAGCCCATCAGATTCGGAATGTAGCACCCGGTAAGCAGTGGTCAGGGGGTCGTCATGCAGTTCCCGGCGTGCCTGCCAGGCAGATTGCAGTTTCCGGTAAAAGAAACTTTCATCCACCTTTTCATCCGGATCGAACGTCCAGAAACGAGCGGCAATACTGGATTGTGGTGAAAACGCTGCAGAACCCAGCTTTTCCATCCTGGAGCTGTACACGCTTACAGTTTCGCCGCTTGCTGGTTCTCCCTTCACCTGGGCTATCGCCCCGGAAAATAGCCAGGGATGGCGCAACAATACGGATTTTTCCCGCCCTGCCTTCAACACAAGAGCTTTTTCAGGCATCCTGCTCTCCCGCCAGCGCCAACAAACCTGCTTGATCCAAAATAGGGATACCCAAGGTACGCGCCTTGTCCAGTTTTGAACCGGCACTTTCGCCTGCTACCAGGTAAGAGGTGTTCTTGCTCACGCTGTCGGTCACCTTCCCGCCGCGTGCCTGGATCCATTCTTTGATGCCATCGCGGCTGAAATCCGGCAGGGTGCCGGTAACCACGAAAGTCAAACCGGATAATTTCCCTTCAGCAGCGCTTGCAGGCGCAGGATTCACCGGCCAGACCCCGCTTTGTTTCAGCTTCTGCAGTATCGTCTGGTTCGCCGGGCGGTTGAACCAATCCACAATAGCCATGGCAATATTTGGCCCAACTCCATCCATCATCTGCAACTCCAGCGGAGTAGCTTTACCCAAATGATCCATGTCCTGGTAAGCAACCGCCAGATCAGCAGCCATAACTTCTCCCACACCACGGATGCCCAGGGCAGTGATCAGGCGGGCTAGCGGGCGCGTACGCGATGCAGCAATTGAATCGAGCAAATTTTCCGCTTTCTTTCCGGCAAAACCTTCCAGCTTGAGCAGGTCTTCCATTTTCAGCTGGTAAAGGTCAGCTACATCGTGCAGCAGTCCAGCTTCCACCAGTTGTTCCACGATCTTGATTCCCATTCCCACAATATCCATCGCGCCGCGCGATACAAAATGCTCCAGGTTGCGGATCAACTGTGCCGGGCAGGCAGCATTAACGCAGTACCAGGCCACCTCCCCTTCATAGTGTTCCACTTCCTGTCCGCATGCCGGGCAGGTCTTCGGAGGGGCAAATCTTGTTTCGCTTCCGCTGCGGGCATCCACCACAGGACCAATCACATAAGGGATCACATCCCCAGCCCTTTTTAACAGCACCCTATCGCCTATACGAATATCTTTTTCGGCAATGTAGTCAAAGTTATGCAATGTTGCCTGTTTAACCACCACCCCGCCAACTTCCACCGGTTCAAGCATGGCATAAGGGGTCAATACACCAGTCCTGCCAACATTGACTCCAATGTTCAGCAATTTTGTGGTCACCTCGCGTGCCGGGAATTTCAATGCAATGGCCCCGCGCGGGTCCTTGCCGACCACTCCGAGCTCCTCAGCCAGCCGTAAATCGTTGAGCTTGATCACTACACCGTCCACCTCAAACGGGAACCTGTCGCGGTCTTGCAGCCAGCGCTCGCAGGCTTTCAGCATGCTCTCCAGGTCAGGATACAGCTCGGCATCGGGTGTCACTGGAAATCCCAGCTTGCGCAGGGTTGCCAGCAGTTCCCACTGTGTCGCCGGTGAAGTTGCACCTTCTATTGACACAACCTGGTAAACCAGCAAGGTCAGCGGTCTGCGGGCAGTGATCGCCGGATCAAGCTGGCGCAATGAGCCGGCGGCAGTATTACGCGGGTTGAGGTACGTCTTTTCGCCGGCCTCTTCCAGGCGCTGGTTCAGGGTTTCGAAATCCTTAATATTGATAAACGCCTCTCCCCTCACTGCCAGGTAAGCGGGGGCGGTTCCACTTTCTTCCCCAACCGGGATTCGCAGCGGAATTGCTTTGACCGTGCGCAGGTTAGCGGTGATATCTTCGCCAATCTCGCCATCACCGCGGGTGGCACCCAGGCTAAATAAGCCATCCCGGTAGTGCAGGACCACTGATAAGCCGTCAATTTTCGGCTCCAGTACGAAACCGGAGGCTGCTACCCGGCTGTCCAGTTTGAGAATGCGTTCATACCAGGCGCGTACATCTTCCACATTGAATGCGTTTGCCAGGCTTAAAATGGCACCAGGATGCTGGACTTTGGTGAATTTATCTGCGACCTGCCCCATCATGCGCCGGGTGGGTGAGTCCGGGGTAACCCATTCAGGATGCAGTGCTTCGATCTCCCTCAGCCTGATCGTCATTTTGTCATATTCAGCATCGCTGATTATGGGTGCATCCAGTACATGATAGCGGTAATTGTGGAAATGAATCTGTTCCTTGAGTTTAGTTAATTCCTGAAAGAGAAGATCATCGGGCATTTGAACTCCTGAAAACAGTCATTGGCGGCTGAATGTATTATATCCCCAGAAAATCTCAGCCATGTTAAATGCGCTATGTTATACTTTTACCGTATTGGAAAATTGCATTTTGTCAGGTTAAGGTTCCCCGGAGGTTTCTATGAAAGCACTGCGAGTAATTGCCTATATCGGAGCAGCCATCTTGATCTTATTTGCAGTTTTATTTATCCTGGCTGCTTTTGGCCCGCAATTTTCAGGCGGCTGGCTGATCACCGGACTGATCATGCTCGGGATCGGTTTTGCGCTGATCATCGTGGCATCCACCCTTCTCAAGCAAAAAGCCGCTGCAGCTGAAGCCCAGCAGCAGGTTGTCCTCAATATCGATCTGCCAGGAAATGTCAACCTGAAGACATTAAAGTGCAAATCCTGCGGGGGCGAATTGAGCGCCAAGCATATTTCCATGGTTGCCGGTGCACCTGTGGTGAACTGCCCATATTGCAATTCGGTCTACCAGTTGACTGAAGACCCAAAATGGTAATCCTGGGTTCCGAAATTCTGGCAAGGAGAAAATCCATGAAAAAACGCATCATCAGCATACTTGTGCTCATCTTGATGCTTGGGGGAATTTTCACAACAGCATCAGCCCAGACTTACCGGTTTTCTGTCCCCAAAACGGATGTTCTGCTCGCCATCAATGCCGATGGAACTGCCACACTCGAGTATTTCATCACCTTCAGTAATGACCCGGGTGCTGACCCGATCGACTATGTCGATATCGGTATGCCCAACAGTTCATACCGTTTGAGCAACATCGTGGCAGATGTTGACGGGGTAGAAATCAAGGAAATTGTGAATTCACCATATGTCACACCCGGGGTGGCGCTGGGGCTTGGGGATAATGCCATCCAGCCCGGCCAAACCGGTACGGTCCACATGGTGGCTTATAACATAGAAGATATGCTCTTTCCTGGTACAGGTGAGGAAAAAGAACCTTATGCCAGCTTCCAGTTCATGCCCAATTATTTTGATTCTTCTTTTGCTAAAGGCAAAACAGACCTTAAGGTAACCTTCTTCTTCCCGCCCAACATGACCGAAGATGAACCGCGCTGGTACCCCCCGCAGGGCTGGCCGGGCGAGAGTGAACCCTTTAGTGGTAAGGAAGACAACGGCTTGATGTATTACGAGTGGAACAGCCCGGATGCTGACAGCCACTCGCAATACACCTTCGGTGCCGCCTTCCCCGCCCGGCTGGTGCCGGAAAAAGTCATTGTAACTGAACCCACGCCGGATTATTCCGGCGGTTCAGGAACCACAGGCGGTGGAAGCTTCTCAAATTTCTTTGAGAACTTTTGCTGTTTTGGCAGCATAATCGGATTTATTGGAGTAATGATATGGGGTTCGATTGCCGCAAACAAAGCAGCTAAAAAAGCTAAAATGGCTTACCTGCCTCCAAAGATTGCCATCGAGGGGCACGGTGTCAAGCGCGGGTTGACAGCTGTGGAAGCTGCAATCCTGATGGAAACACCCATGGAAAAAGTGATGACCATGATGCTGTTCTCATGCATCAAAAAGAATGCGGCCACGGTCATATCAAAAGAGCCGTTGAAACTCGAGCTCACTGATCCGTTGCCGGCAGAATTACAGGATTATGAAAAGGAATTCCTGCAGGCATTCATGATCGCTGACCAGCGCACCCGTACGAAAGAACTTCAGGCAATGATGGTTAACCTGGTAAAGAGTGTAACCCAAAAGATGAAAGGGTTCAGCTTGAAAGAAACCAAGGAGTATTACCAGGATATCATCCGGCGGGCCTGGGAGCAGGTGGAAACCGCGGAAACACCGGAAGTCAAAATGCAGCGCTTTGATGACTACATGGGCTGGACCATGCTGGACAAAGAATTCGACGACCGCACACAACGCACCTTCGGGGCCGGACCGGTATTTGTACCCATCTGGTGGGGAAGATACGATCCCGGTTATGGTTCCACCATCAGTCCCTCTACCAGTGGCGGCGGACAGGTGGCAGCCCCGGTATCCAGTGCAGGAAAACCCAGCGGCGGTACGGTTTCTATGCCAACCCTGCCAGGCTCTGCATTTGCCGGCTCGATCGTTGGCAGCATCCAAGGCTTTGCCAGCGGTGTGGTTGGTGATATTCAAGGTTTTACCAGCGGCATCACCCGCATCACCAATCCCCCTCCACCTCCTTCCACTTACCGTTCAGGCGGCGGAAGGTCTGGCGGCAGCAGCTGCGCCTGTGCCTGTGCTTGTGCCGGCTGCGCATGTGCCTGTGCCGGCGGCGGCAGGTAACCCTCCTGGGAGAGGGAGCAATATGAGAATGAACCTGATCGACCGGCTGGGGCTTTCCCGGGTTGGTAATACCATCGAAGGACCGCCTGTTGGGGTCCACTCCTTCAAGCGCCAGCGTGAAGGGGAAAGGGTGCACCTGCACCTGAGGGTGGATCCGGATAAAAGCGGGCTGCTTGTGATCAATGCTGCCCAGATCCTGCACCTCAACCCGACAGCAGTCTTGATGGCTTGGTTGTACCTGCAGGAAACCCCGCAAAAAGAAGCCATTCGCTGGATCGAAAAAGTTTATTCAGTTCCCCATGCCCAGGCGGTAGCGGATTACGCCCAGATTGTTCACCAGGTTGAGACGGTGATGTTCCCAGACGGGGCTTGCCCGGTCTGCGACCTGAACCTGGAAACACGCCTGCCCTTCTCAATCCAGCCATCAGCGCCTTACCGCATGGACCTGGCGATTACCTACCGCTGCAACAACAATTGCAGCCATTGCTACAATGCCCGCAGCCGAAATTTTCCTGAAATGGATACTGCATCCTGGAAGAAAGTGCTGGAAAATGTCTGGGACGCTGGCATACCGCATGTTGTCTTTACTGGCGGAGAACCCACTCTGCGGGATGACCTGCCGGAGCTGGTCGCCTATGCCGGGCAGCTGGGCATGATCAGCGGGATCAATACCAACGGGCGGCGGCTCAAGGATAAAGCCTTTGTGGAAGCTTTGATCGCTGCCGGGTTGGATCACGTACAGGTCACGCTGGAATCGCATGATCCTGCCATCCATGACCGGATGGTCGCTGCCCCGGGCGCCTGGGAGGATACAACTGCCGGCATCCGCACGGTCTTGCAGTACCCGCAACTGTATATGATGACCAACACCACCTTGCTGCAGGTCAACAGCCCTTACCTGATGGATACCCTGCAATTCATCCATAACCTGGGCGTCCCGACGGTTGGAATCAACGCCTTGATCTACTCCGGCAGAGGCTTGTCGGTGAACAATGGGCTGCCGGAAGAAGAACTGCCTGATCTGCTAATCAAAGCGCGTGAATTTACACAAGAGAGCGGTCAGCACCTGATCTGGTACACCCCCACCCAGTATTGCCACTTCAATCCGGTCCAGCTGGATCTAGGAGTTAAAGGCTGCACCGCTGCTCTGTATAACATGTGTGTTGAGCCAGACGGCAGTGTGCTACCATGCCAGTCTTACTACACATCCATTGGGAACATCCTGACGAATGCCTGGGATTCCATCTGGAACCATGATCTGGCTGTCAGCCTGCGCTACCGCCGGGATGTCCCCGATTCCTGCAAAATGTGCGACCTGCTGCATGAATGCGGCGGAGGCTGCCCCCTGGCACGCGAAGCCTGTAAATCTGTAGAACCTATTCCATTGCAAGCCCTGCAGTTTTAGGACGAGGAGAATGTTATGAACGCAATCCAGAAATTATGGCTGAAAGTCTTTCCCAAACCTGCACAACCCCTGCCTGCCGGAACATACTCCTACCAGGCACCTCCCGAAGCACCTGTGCCGTACAGGATATTCTTGCGGATAGAAAAAGACGGCCATGGAATCATGATCCTGAACGCATCCACGGTTCTGCATCTGAACCAGACAGCAGCTGAGTATGTGTACTATATGGTTCAGGGTAAATCAGAGAGCGAAATTGCACAGATAATCAGTGACCGCTACCAGGTGCCGTTGGATGAAGCGCAAAAGGATTTTCTGGACCTGCAGGAACGCATGAACTCCCTGATCAGCACTCCAGATCTCGATCCGGTCACCTACCTTGAATTTGACCGGTTGGACCCGTATTCGAACACATCTGCCCCGTACCGGCTCGATTGTGCCCTGACGTATAAGCTGGCCGGCGAGGTGCATGAAGCTGCACCTGAAGAACGGGTCAAGAGAGAAATGCTTACCCAGGAATGGTGCAACATCCTGGATAAAAGCTGGTCTGCCGGCATCCCGCATATTGTCTTTACCGGCGGTGAACCAACCTTCAGGAATGACCTGACAGACCTGATCCGGCACGCAGAACAGAACGGGCAGGTAACCGGGTTATTGACTGACGGGTTGCGCCTGACCAACAACACATACCGCCATGCATTGCTGGAGAGCGGGCTGGATCATATCATGATCATGCTGGATGTTGACAGCGGGCAATCCTGGGAGAGTGTCAGGGATGTTCTGGCCGAGGACATCGCCCTGACCGTCCACATCACCATTTCGCCTGAAAACAAGGAGAAGGTGATGGCAAGCCTTGATACCCTGGCAGAAATGGGATTGAAAAAACTTTCGTTGAGCATCCGCGACCAGGTTTTGGAAGAGAATCTGAAAAAAGCTCGCGAAAAAGTAGCCAACTTGAACATGACACTCGTGTGGGACCTGCCGGTGCCGTATTCTGCTTTTAACCCTATATCGCTGGAACTGCGCGAAAGTATGAACCTGGTGGATGGCAGCGGGAAAGCCTGGTTGTATGTTGAACCGGATGGCGATGTACTGCCTGCACAGGGTATCAATAAGTTTATCGGCAACCTGCTGAACGAATCCTGGGAGAGTATTTGGGCGAAGTGCTGATACAGCCATGAAAACCCCGCAATCCCGCCACTCCAGGTACACCGAACAGGCTATCTGGAGTGCGTCCCTGAGACAATACCTGATCGAAAAAACCGGCCTGCAGAAAGACAGCCGGGTTCTGGAAGTGGGCTGCGGAACGGGGGCAGTGCTGGATTCACTCCAGGGTGCAACCGGTATGGTCTGCTGCGGGGTGGATATCAACCTGCAGGACTTACTTTTTCTGCACCAAACATACCCTGTGCTGCCAGTAGCTGCAGGTGACGCTTATGCTCTCCCATTTGCTGCTGACAGCCTCGATGCCGTGGTCTGTCATTTCCTGCTGCTGTGGCTGAAAGAGCCTGTCAGGGCACTGCAGGATATGTTCCGGGTTGTCCGACCTGGAGGCTGGCTGATGGCATTTGCCGAACCGGATTACGGCGGCCGGGTCGATTACCCGCAAGAGCTGGCAGAGCCAGGCAGCCTGCAGGCACATGCCCTGCATTTGCAGGGCGCTGATCCTGAGTCCGGCCGCAGGCTGCCAGATTGGTTTGAATCGATCGGGTTGGAGGATATCTCCTGCGGGGTGATGGGGGCAGAGTGGCAGATCGGTCAGGCTGAACCGCCGCTGGAGACAGAAACACCCACCCTGGAGCACGACCTGGAACAGTATGTCTCGCCGGATACGCTGGACCGCTGGGGTAAAATCAGTTCAGCTGCCCAGGCACGCGGTACAAGGGTATTATTCGTGCCCACCTTCTGGGCAATCGGCAGAAAAGGCTCGTAAATGTATTGTCAGGATGGTTGATTGGCGCTATAATAGCGTTCACCAATCGGGGCGTGGCGCAGTCCGGCTAGCGCGCTTGCATGGGGTGCAAGAGGTCGGAGGTTCAAATCCTCTCGCCCCGACTACCTGACCACCGCAAGGTGGTTTTTTCATTCTCGGAGTTTTCCCCATCGAGGGGCAGGCAAATCCTCTCGCCCCGACTACCTGACCACCGCAAGGTGGTTTTTTCATTCTCGGAGTTTTCCCCATCGAGGGGCAGGCAAATCCTCTCGCCTTCTTGTCATCCTGAGGAAGCCTGCGACCGAAGGATCCCGCATTGGACTTTCAGGGCATGACTTTACAAAATTCCCAATGCAAGATGCTTCGCTCCGCTCAGCATGACAGTAGCTCTGTCATTCTTCACTTTGCATTTTTGTCAGGTTCTCCACTGGTGATTTTCACCTTCGCAGGAATTAATCTATTCGGATTATGCTATCATATTCCTTAATACCAAAGGAGACACGCATGTCCACGAAAACCATCAGCCTTGTCCTTCTCATTATTGGTGCTGTTCTACTGGTATTATCCCTTTTTGCCGACCTGATCGGGATCGGCTCGTACCCTGGAATGCATTCATCACAGATCGCTGGAATCTTGATCGGTGCTGTCCTGCTTGCGCTGGGAGTCTATTTCCGCTTTACCAAAGCCACCCTGAAGAAGTAGGTTTTCCGGCTTCCACAGTAATCATCTGAAAAGCCAAATCCCTGCAGGATACCCGTGCAGGGAGTCTACAATCCCTCATTGAGGGATTGTTTAAATTATGGCCCCTGGGGTGAACCTAAGGAAGGGCCCTGCCGCCCTGGTGAAATCCAGTACAGCCCCCATCACAACTGCAACAGGCGATCCATCTCCTTTTTGCAGCCTTTCAGCAAATTTCTGCCTTGAAGTTCCATCCAATACAGGCATGGCGGATATCACCGGTTTCTTCGGGCGTGGAGTACGGGTTGGCGTGGGCATCGGGGTATGGTATGGACCGTAATCGCCCCGCATCCATCCCCTAACCCCCAGAGCGATCAACCCGATCAGCAGCAGGATATTGACCACCAGCAATATCCTGCGCACCTTGAAAAACAGCCTGAGCCGTTTCTCGCGCTTCTCTTTCCGGATGGAATTTTGCAGGATCGGCTCCACCCCGGCATAATAAACCACGTTGGATACGGTATCGCAGTACGGGCATTCTTCAGGGGGTGTCACCCTGTACCCGTTGTCATGTTCTATACAGCGCACCTGATTGACCTTGAACCCCTTGTGGCAGTTGTCACACTCAACATAAATATACTTGCCGACCTTCTTGATAAATCGCCACTGGCTGAGGGTCTGGTCAGCGGGATTCTCCGTTTGCATAAACCTGTGCCCGCAATGGATGCACTGCTCCGCATTCAGGGGATTCTTGGTGAGGCAAACCGGACATACCTGTATCTCGGTATCCAGCGTGGCACCGCAGTGTATGCAAATGCTTGCAATGTCAGGGTTTTCACTGGAACAATCCGGGCAGGTTCTCATATCTTTAACAAATTAAGGATAAATACCTTCCATTAATTCAATCAGGCTGCAAACCATGAACGTCTGACGAAATAAGTACACAAATAATAACAAATTGTTCCAGGTAAAACAATAGACATAACCAGCGCCTTGCGGACCTTATACCCATTTACTTATACAACAATATTGAAAAATGGACTGAAAACTGGTAATGTTATAGAGTGAGGTAAAAATGGAAGAAAGAAACAAAAGATCCTTCTGGAAAGCCTTCCTGGCGGCGTCGTTCCTGCTGGTTTCATTGGGAGTTATGTTTTTCTTTATCGCTGAGAACTATAACCTGATTGAAATGAGATTCCTCCTGCTGGCAGCTGCGGGATTGCTGGCAATCATTGCAGGTACAGGCATTTACCTGAACAAAAAGTGGGCTAATGTCGCCAGTGGACTGGTGATGGCTGCAACGGGTGTCGTTCTGATCGTGCGTTCCATCATCGCTATCATCCACGCCTTCCCAGCCAATGCGGTTTTTGACCTGGCAAGCGGTTCTCTGCTGCTGGTCATCCTGCCGCTGGGCATCTCCCTGATTGCGGTCGGGGTCACATACATAAGCGGCGGTAAGATCAAGATCTGAAAGATATCAAAAACGGGTGTGGCTGTTAGCCACACCCGTCTTTTCTATACTTTATGGTTGGATCACAATTTTCCGCTTCACGCTCCAGGCACCCCACTGGTCAAGCTCATTAACTGCTTGAACACGCCAGTAATAAGTGCCTGCTGGTAATTGCCTTATTGTGTAATCAGTCGAAGTTACAGTGTCTTGCAATTCGAGTGTTGTAAAGTACAAGGATTTGCTGATCTGGAATTTGTATCTTACCCCATAACCGACCGGGTTCCAGGTAAAGGTTGGCGTATCATCAGCGGATACTGTTCCAGTTGCAGGGCTGACCAGAACAGGCGCAGCCGGTACCGTCGGGATGATGGTGACCTGCCTGGCTGTTGCCCACCCGCTCCAGTTGCCCGCCAGGTCGCGCGCTTTGACCCTCCATAAATACACTCCAGGATCCAGCAAGGGAGGTTTGTAGCTTGTACCAGCCAGGGTGTCAGCAGATGTATGTACCGATGCGGCAAAATCCGGGTCATCCGATGTGGTCACCTGGAACTGGTAATACTTCCCGCCAGTCACTGCCAACCATGTGAATGATGGTGTGCCTTTCACCGTGGCATTGTTCGCCGGCGTGTACAGCTTTGGCGCTGCCGGGGCTAATGTGTCATATACCAGCGCCCGGTAAGCGCTCCACGGACCAGCTACATCCAGGTAATTGATCGTGCGCATCTTCCAGTAGTACTTGCCGTCATCCGGCAGGCTGCTCAGCAGTTCATGCAGGGTGTCTGCGCCATCCACAATCGCTTCATATTCCCGGCTGGTGAATCCAGTTCCGTTATCAATCCAGATTTCGTAAGCCGCGGCATCCACCACCGGGCTCCATTGCAGGGTCGGGGTGCCATCATTGGTCGCCGCACCTGCTGCAGGACTGACCAGGACAGGTGCTTTCAACAGCGGAGGCGTGATTGTCAGGCTGCGCACAGGTGATTCCACCCAGTTATCCCCCACTTTTGCCCGGATCACCCATTCATATTTGCCCACCGGCAGTGCCGTGACAGGTGTGTTGCTGTACACTATTCCTAGTTGCTTGATATATGGATCCTGTACCTCATCCACCCGGTTGACCTGCAGTTCATAGGCAGTTGCGCCACTGACCGCATACCAGCTGAACGTGGGGGTTGTGTCCGTCGTGTAAGCCGCTGGCAGCGGGGTCTTCTGCGGTGTGACCGTCAGGAAGCGGGCAGCAGACCAGCCCGATTCGTTCCCGGCTGCATCGATCGCTCTGGCTCTCCAGTAGTACCCGGATTTGTATGCCAGCGCAGATGAACTGACCGATGTGGTGGTTACCGTGCTGTCAAACAGGATGTCATCAAATGTTTCGGTTTCGGCCACCTGGAAGCGGTAGTATTTGGCTCCAGTCACTGCAGTTACCGACAATGCCGGCGTGGTGTCGTATGTCACCCCGTTGGCGATCGGCTGGTAAAGATTTGGGACCGGCGGATTTATTGTGTCAACAGTAAATGCCCAGGCTGCCGACCAGGGACCTACCAGTCCTCCCTCTCCCAGGCCGCGCACCCGCCAGTAGAACTTGCCGTCATTGGGCATGGCAGCCAGGTATTTATATACCGCTTCGCTGGTTGTCTAAGTCATTGTCAGCGGTGCCGCAAAGTAGGTGTTGGTATCCACCTGCAGCTCATACCCAGTTGCTCCAGGTACAAATTCCCAGCCAAAGCTCACCTCCCGGTCAGCCAGGAAAGCCCCATTTGCGGGCAATGTCAGCACAGACCTGGCTGTGATCGTTGCCGCTGTCCTCCACCCCAGGTCATAAAAGCTCTTCGGACCGCAGCCGTTGGCATTGCAGCCCTGCACGAAGTAGTAATACTTGATCCCGGCTGCCGGTACATTGTTGTACAACAGCGCGGTTGTGCTCCCCAACAGTGTCTGTGTTCCGGTGGGTGTGGCAGCCCTGTATATCTTGTAACTGGTTGCGGCAAAGACCGCATCCCAGGTAACCTCCACTTTATCCGGATAGGTTCCGTCTGTAGCGCTGACATTGACCGGTGCTTCAGTCACCAGCAGCTTCTTGGTGTTGAAGTAGCGGTAGGCAGTTGCAGAACCGTTGGCATAAACCGGTCCCGCAATGCCATTCCATGCCCTTACCTGCCAGTAGTACCGGGTCTGGTAATCCAAACCGGTGACCAATGCGCTGGTTTCCACACCAACATCGATCCAGTCGCTGCAGGCATTATCATTGGTCTTGTCGATGCAATACTCATAGTATTCTGCGCCTGTGGATGCTCCCCACGACAGGGTCACTTCCAGCTGCTGGTTGACCGCTGCTGCAGCCGGGCTGGTTTTTGCAAATGCACCCGGAATGGCATAGGCAGTGAACAGATTACCGGTACTGTCGCTGTCAATAACATCCACCGATATGGTTGCCGGATCAAACACATACCCAGCCAGGCTCGGTGTGAGGGTGTATGTTCCTGGTGGAACATCAGCTAGCAGGAATTCGCCTGCTCCATCAGTTGTTACCGAATGGGTGGAGTCATACCTGATGGTCACCCCTGCCAGCGGGGTTACTCCGTCCGGCAGGGTGATAGAACCCGAGATCGAGTAAGATTGCTCTCCTAAAATGAAATTAATATCGGTAGTTTCGAAAGGCTGGGTAAGTGTGACCGGTGTGGCTTCCTCTATCGTGGATTTATCCTGGTACCACTCGCCATCGACTCCTCCCACACTGGAATAAAGGATGTAATCGCCGGAGCATAAACCGCCGAACTGGTACATTCCTTCTATGTTAGTTGACCCTCCAAGAATGATTCCGCCGCTCACTGGTTCTATTGCAACACGTGCACCAGCAATAGGGGTAATTCCATCACTTTCATACACATACCCTGAAATTTTAGCGTCTGGAGCAAGCTGGAAATCGATCCCCGATACCCCATCTGGCGCTGTTACAGTTACCAGGGTTGCATCTGCGATCCCGCAACTGTCAGGATAATATTCACCACCGTAGCCGGCTGTTTCATAAACAATAACATAGTAATCCCCTTCACCTATATAGGCTTCATAGTATCCATTAGCATCAGTCATAAAACCAGACCCCTTAAATTTATTGCTGCTGTCACGGACCATAATATTTGCCCCGCTGATAGGGGTGGTACCATCTTCCTCATACACATGCCCGGAAATTCGGTATGCTTTATCCAGGGAAAAGTTGAGCCCGGTAATTGCATTTGGCTGGGTTACCTGGATTGCCGTACGGGTTCCGTTCAGGTAGATTTCCTGGATATAACCACTTTTTTCGGCTCTGGCATAATAACTTCCACTTGCCAATCCATAGATAGTATATGAACCATCTGGTCCCGAAGTTGTTCCGACGGGTGGTTTTCCTGTTGTTGGATAGACAATAATATTTGCTTCACTAATAGGGGTGACGCCATCACTTTCATAAACATAACCACTGATGGTTGCTTCTGGAGATAAAGAAAAATCGATCCCGCTCGCTCCTGTGCCAGCTTCCACGCTTATCTGCACTGCACCCGCTACTGAATACGAGTTTGGATAGTACACTCCTCCAAATCCATCAGCAAAAGCCTCAACATAATAAAGGCCGGGCGTTAATAGAATTTCATAATATCCTTCACTATCAGACCAGCTAAAACCATAATCGCTGTCATCAAATGCGCTTACTCCTGCTCCTTCGAGAGGAGTTACGCCGTCGGCCTGATAAACATGCCCGGAAAGGATTGCGCCTCTGTCCAGGGTGAAGTTGATCCCGGTTGTTTCGTTTGGTTGAGTTACCGTAACTTCTGTTGCGGCATACTTAGTGGTTGCCTCTAAGTAGTACTCAGTAAGATATCCATCTGCATAGGATTGAATAATGTAGCTTCCACTCGAAAGGCCATTTATTGTGTAAGAACCATCCTCACCTGATTCATAACAATAGCTTATGTGATCAGAAGGGGCTTTTATGCAAATATTAGCGGAACTTATCGGGGTAATGCCATCACTTTCGTACACAAATCCGCTGATTTTCGCTTCAGGAGACAATGTAAGATCTATTCCACTTGCCCCGGTTTCTGCTTCCGCCATGATCGGTACGGCACCTGTACGGTCATATGAGTTGGGATAATACAAACTTCCATACCCAATAGCAGAAACCTCAACATAATACTGCCCCGGAAGCAGCTGGAAATCATAAAACCCATTGCTATCTGAATATTTATCCGTAATGAAATTAAAATCCTGATCATATATTGTGACCCAGGCTTCATTTAGAGGCGTTGATCCATCCTCCTGGTAAACATGCCCGGTTAAATGCACCTCCGAACTTTCAGCGGTAAGAGAAAAGTTGAGCCCGGTAATTGCATTTGGCTGGATTGCCTGGATTTTTGAGGATTCCATGCTATAACCAACCTTTTGAGCCACGACCCAATAAGTACCGCTTGCCAATCCGTGAATAATGTACGAACCATCTGGTCCAGAAGTTGTTCTCGTGAACGGAACACCACCTGGTGGAAGTACGACTCCGATATGTGCTTCACTTATCGGAGTAACTCCATCACTTTCAAAAACAAATCCACTTATGGTTGCTTCTGGAGATAAGGAAAAATCTATCCCGCTTGCACCTGTCCCTGCTTCCACAGTTATCTGTGTTGAACCTGTTTTAGAATTTGAGTTTGGATAATAAACTCCTCCATATCCATCAGCAGAAGCATTAACATAATAAAGGCCGGGCATTAATAGTATTTCATAATATCCTTCACTATCAGACCAGCTAAAACCATAATCGCTGTCATCAAATGCGCTTACTCCTGCTCCTTCGAGAGGAGTTACGCCGTCGGCCTGATAAACATGCCCGGAAAGGATTGCGCCTCTGTCCAGGGTGAAGTTGATCCCGGTTGTTTCGTTTGGTTGAGTTACCGTAACTTCTGTTGCGGCATACTTAGTGGTTGCCTCTAAGTAGTACTCAGTAAGATATCCATCTGCATAGGATTGAATAATGTAGCTTCCACTCGAAAGGCCATTTATTGTGTAAGAACCATCCTCACCTGATTCATAACATTCATCATACAATTCATTGGAAACTGCACTTATACATACGTCAGCAGAACTTATGGGGGTAACGCCATCACTTTCGTACACAAATCCGCTGATTTTCGCTTCGGGAGACAAAGTAAAATCGATTCCACTTGCTCCTGTTCCTGCTTCCGCCGTAATCGGTACAGCACCCTCACGGTCATATGAGTTGGGATAATACAAACTTCCATACCCAATAGCAGAAACCTCAACATAATACTGCCCCGGAAGCACCTGGAATTCATAAAGCCCATTAATATCAGAATATGTATCCTCAAAGGAATCAAGCTCCTGATTGTAAATTCTGATCCAGGCTTCATTGATTGGAGTTACCCCATCATCCTGAAAAATATGCCCGGAAAGGATGACGCCTTTGTCCAGGGTAAAGTTGATCCCGGTTGTCTCGTTTGGTTGAGTGACTTGAATTTCAGTTGGGGAGCTATTTGTTTCCAGGTAAAATTCCAGAAAATATCCATCTGCTATAGCATAGACAATATAACTTCCGCTGGAAAGATTAAGAATTGTGTATGAACCATCCTCACCTGATTCATAACATTCATCATACAATTCATTGGAAACTGCACTTATACATACGTCAGCAGAACTTATGGGGGTAACGCCATCACTTTCGTACACAAATCCGCTGATTTTCGCTTCGGGGTATAGAGAAAAATCTATCCCACCTGCCCCAGTTCCTGCTTCTGCTGTAATCGGTACAGCACCCTCACGGTCGTATGAGTTTTGATAAAACAAATCTCCATATCCAGAAGCAGAAGCTTGTAAATAATACTGCCCTGGAAGCACCTGGAAATCATACAATCCATTACTATCGGTTGCCATTGCTGCTACAGAATCAAAGTTTTGATCATAAAGTGTGACCCAGGCTTCATTGATGGGAGTTGTGGTGTCTTCCTGGTACACATGCCCGGTGATATGCACTTCCGTACTTTCAGCGGTAAGAGAAAAGTTGATCCCTGTTGTTGCATTAGGCTGCGTAACATGAATGACTGTAGTATAAAAATTATCGATATACCCATCTGCTATAGCTAAAGCAGTATAATCACCTGTCGCTAAAGACCTGGCCGTATATGAACCATCTGAAGCTGTTATTGCAGGGTAAGTGACGACTGAATCAAAATCATTCGCAACCACAACCACCTGGGCTCCACTGATTGGAGTAATCCCATCCTCCTGAAACACATATCCACTGATAGTCGCCTCAGGTGATAAGGTAAAGTTTATTCCTTCTGCACCTACCCCTGCCTGGACGGACACCAATTCGGCGCCGGGTTCATTGTATCCATTAGGGTAATACTCAGCGCCATACCCTTCTGCAGTAGCAAACAAATAGTAATTTCCCGGGAGCAGGCTTAACGCATAATATCCATTCACGCTGTCGACTGGACCTGCAACGACGTCAAAATTCTCATTCATCACAAGCACGCCAGAGTCGGGAATGACTGTAACGCCATCTTCCTGATAAATGTATCCTGATAAGGTCACAGGAGCCTCATTCAGGCTAAAGTTGATCCCAGCAGTCTGATCAGGCTGTGTGACAGTGACTGGGGTTGGGTATGTTGCTTCTTCATAGCCATCAGCCCCAAAAACATGAATTAGATAATTTCCACTAGCAAATCCATATAGGGTATAGGAACCATCAGTATCTGTCCAGGTTTGATGCACTTCTCCGCCATTTTCCGGATAGGCTTCTACACATGCATAGGTGATTGGAGTTACCCCATCACTTTCATAAACATTACCGCTGATGGTCGCTTCCGGCGATAAGCTGATATTGATCCCGCTTGCTCCAGTTCCAACCTCGACAGTTACCAATGTTGCACCGGGGTAATCATATCCATACTGGTAATACACCGATCCATAACCGTAAGCCTCGAAGGAAACATAATATTGTCCAGGTGCCAAGAGCGCTTCATAGAAACCCGTATCGTCAGAATATTGGATATCTACAGAATTGAATCCATCGTCGAGAACATATACTATGGCGCCTTTAATTGGCGTAACTCCATCAGCCTGGTAAACATGCCCTGAAAGAGAAAATGGGTTTGCTAGAGAGAAGTTTATTCCCGAAGTTATGTACGGCTGCGTAACCGTTATTTCTGTAGCTGACCCCCAACTTAACTGATCGAGATAATACTCTCCATCATAACCATCTGCGTCGGCATAAGCGACATAGGTACCACTGGAAAGACCAGTAAAGGAATACGATCCATCTTCTCCTGATGCAGTTTCGAAAATATCCACACCCCATGCTTGGTAAAGGTAAATACCGGCTCCAACTATTGGCGTCTCCCCATCACTGTCATACACATACCCGGTGACGACCGCTTCGGGAGACAAATCAAAGTCAATTCCGCTTGTACCTGTCACAGGCTCAACACTCACCATAGTGGCATATGAGCTATCAAAAGTGTTATCGAAATACTCAGTTGCATACCCGCTGGCAGTGACAGAAACATAATAATCACCAGGGGCAATTAAAAACTCATAATACCCCAATGTATCTGTAGAAGCATATTCGACGTTACCAGAATCCGAATGGATCGCTTCGACCTGTGCACTTGCAATTGGAGTCAACCCATCCTCCTGATAGACATTCCCGCTGAGGGTCACCTCTCCCTCAAGCAAGTTTGCTTGCAGTATGATATCTGGTTTTGCCTGTTCATCAAGCCCAGATGCGGCTTCAACATTCCCGCCTGGATTAAGGGCAAACCCAATTAATGACATAATGATTGAAAATACAACAAGAATATTCAGAAATGCATTTTTATTGTTCATATCGAATCTCCCTCTATGTATTTGTACGCATTCTCTAAAAAGAATTTTGATTTCGTAATTCAAAAAACAAAAAACTGTTCAGTTTCTTAAGCACAAAACCTTAATACCGATTTTTTCCAAAAGAATAAATCTTGGAAATTGATAACCCCGAAAACCTATGATTTATGTGAGAATTCGACTTCATGCGCTGAATAATTCACCCTTCATTTCATAATGCGCCCGTACAAAATAAAGAATAGCATAATTTATGTAAATGCACAATATTATTCAATTATTGAATCCTGTTCATTTGATTAGTTAAATTCCCACTCATTTACTCCAATTTATTTTTGGTATAATCATTCCCATGAAAGAGTATTCGCGGCGCGATTTCCTTAAATTGGCTGCCCTGGGCCTGGGTACCATGGCATTCCGCCCGTTCTTCGGGGCTGGCGATTCCATCGCACAGGACATGGAAAACGTCACCCTCGGGCGTATTGCCAAAGCCAGCATCAGTGTTTACAGCCAGCCGGATGATCAGAGCCGCATCCTCTACACCCGCTACCAGGATGAACTGATCAATATCTATGATGAAGTAATTTCTGATAAAGGCCCTACCTGGAATCCTTTATGGTACCGGGTGTGGCGAGGGTACATCCACAGCGCCCAGATCCAGATTGTACAGCACAGGCTGAATCCGGTGGCTTCAGCTATTGTGGGTGAGAAACAGCTGGCAGAGGTCACAGTCCCCTTTACCCAGTCGATGCGCCGCATCAACGGGCAGGGCTGGCAGCCGGTCTACCGCCTGTATTACGAATCGATCCACTGGGTGGTGGCAGTTGAAGAAGGTCCTGACGGTACCCCATGGTACCGTATCAAGGACGAACTGCTTGACGCCGATTCGATGGATTACCATGTCCCAGCCGCCCACCTGCGCATCCTTTCGGAAGATGAACTGACTCCCATCTCCCCTGAAATCCCGCACCATCAAAAACGGATCGAGGTATCGCTTGCCCAGCAGACCCTGGTTGCCTACGAGTACGAAGTACCCGTACTCGAGACGAAGATCTCATCCGGCTTGAACTACAAACCCGACCCCGATAAGCCTTCCTGGAAGACACCCACCGGCGAATTCAATGTCAGTGTCAAGATGCCCTCCAAGCACATGGGAGATGGGCAATTAACATCAGACCTGAATGCTTATGAATTACCTGGTGTACCCTGGAGTTCTTTCTTCGCTGAGAATGGTGTGGCTTTCCACGGCACCTACTGGCATAATAACTATGGCATCCCGATGAGCCACGGCTGTGTGAACATGAAACCCGATGAAGCCAAATGGCTGTTCCGCTGGGTGCGCCCTATCCATGAAGAAATTGACTGGGACCATAAAGGTCTGGGTACAACCGTAATCGTCACTTAGCCCCTGCTTTACACAAACTCCCGGAATACCCGGTTCCCCAACAGGTGTCCGCGCCGGGTAAGCCGCAGGCTGCCGTCTTTCCACTCCAGCAATCCCTGGTTTGTCAGTCGATTGATCTGTTTTGGGTACACATCACTTATTCCAGCGCCGAACCGCCTTGCAAAATCCACATCACCTACGCCTTGCTCCAGCAGGCGCAAGCCAAGCATCATAGTCTCGTTCATCTCAGTACGCTTGTCAATTACCTGGCTGCTTTCAATCGCATTACTGAATGGAAACTGCATCCTGGGCTCTCCTGCCATTGCCTGGATGTAGCACGCAATATCCGCAGCATTATTGTAGCGGTACCCTGCAGCGCAGCCATGCGCTCCAGCTCCGATACCCAGATAAGGCAGGTTCAACCAGTATTGCAGGTTGTGGATGCAAGACTGGACTTTTCCATCCCTTTTAGCTGCCCAATTGGACACCTCATAATGGCTATACCCGCCTGAGGCCAGCATCTCTTCTGCCAGCTGGTACATATCTGCAGAAATATCATCATCAAGAGGGATGACCTTGCCTGCCTCTACCTGTCTGTGCAATGGGGTGCCTTCTTCGATGGTAAGGGCATACAGCGACAGGTGTTCGGGATCCAGTTTTACTGCTTGTTCCAGGCTGTCTGCCCAGCTGTCAACCGTCTGCCCCGGTAAGCCAAAAATCAGGTCGAGATTGATATTCGTAAATCCCGCTGACCTGGCCATTTCGAATGCATCTACTGCTTCCCGGCTGGAGTGGATCCTTTCCAGGAACTTTAGTTCTGCATCGTGGAAGGATTGCACCCCGAAACTGATGCGGTTGATACCCGCTGCCTGGTACCCCTGCAGCTTTTCCAGGTTGACTGTTCCAGGATTGGCCTCCAGGCTGATCTCTGCCCCCGGAAGGAGGGCAAAGTTCTTGCTAACTGAAGCCAGGATTTTGCCTGCCTGTGCGGGGCTGAGCAGCGATGGGGTGCCGCCGCCAAAGAAAACGGTATGAACCGGCAAGCTCTCTTTTGCTGAGGTACCCACCTGCTCAATTTCCTTCACCAGGCTGTCCACATAAGCTGGGATAGAAGATTGCATACCAGCCCGGGTGAAAAAGTCGCAATAGCCGCAACGCTTTTGGCAAAACGGGAAATGGATGTACATACTGAACACAGGTTGATTATACCCATCTGAACCGAAGCGGCGGAACCAACCTTGACAGGATTAGGATACCTGCTATGGTATAATTTTTGACCAGCCGGGTGTATTTACCCGAAAAAAACATTATGACACTAGATCCCAATAAACCTTCCACGAAAACCTGCCCAACTTGCGGCTCTAAAGTGAGTGAAAGCGCTTCACGCTGCCAGGTCTGCGGGCATACCTTCGCCAAAGCTTCGTCAACCGGAAAAGAAAACAAGTCCATCCAGGGTCCGCGCCTGCCAGAGATCACCCTTAACCTGCCCATTGCCATCGGGCTGGTGGTCCTGCTGGTCGGCATCGGCGCCGCGGTAGTTTTCGGTGTCCTGCGCAGCAGCGGCCGGGTGGTAGAACCAACCGTTACACCCACCATCACCACCACGCCAACCCAAACGCAGACTGCGCAGCCAACCATGACAGCATCTCCGCTACCTACTTTCACTCCCCTGCCGCCGGTTGAATACACCATCAAAGCCAATGACTACTGCAGCACCATTGCCGCTTTCTTCAATGTCTCCCTGCAAAGTATTGTGCTGCTTAACAACCTGCCTCCGGATTGCGGAGTCCTGTCTGTTGGGCAAACGCTGCTTATCCCGCAGCCTACTCCCACCGCATCACCCCAGCCCACCAGCACCCTGAGCGGCGCAGAAGCAACCGATGCTGCCTGCCAGAAGGAGGAATACATGGTTACCGAAAATGACACCCTGAGCGGGATTGCGGCAGCCTACAATGTCAGCGCCGAGGTGATCAAAGAATATAACGGGCTCACCGGTGATACAGTATTTTCCGGCCGTCCGTTGATCATCCCGTTATGCGAACGCAACCCAACCCCCGGCCCTACCCCAACCGCCACCCCGCCACCGCCTTACCTGGCGCCCAACTTGCTCCTGCCCGCTGACGGAACCTCTTTCACCAGCGCGAGCGACACCATCACGTTGCAGTGGGCGGCAGTCGGCACCCTGCGAGACAACGAAGCCTACCAGGTTACCATTGAAGATGTAACTGCCGGGACAGGCGTCAGGCTGGTGCAATATGAGACGGATACCAGCTTCATAGTACCCGCCAGCATGCGGCCATCAGATAGCGTTCCGCATGTGTTCCGCTGGACTGTGCAGCCAGTCCGCCAAACCGGCACAGACAAATCCGGTGAAGCCATTTGGGGATCGGCTGGAGCAGTAAGCAATGCCAGGGTGTTCAGCTGGTGGACCGCCGGGGCATCCACACCGCAACCATAAAGAATAACCTTTTCCTGACCAGTACTCCCCTTCCAGAACGGCTGAAAGGGGAGTATTATTGTCCTATTATGTTTTTGCCGACCACCCGTTCTGAAATGGACCAGCTAGGTTGGGATGCCTGCGATGTCATCCTGGTCAGCGGTGATTCCTACATCGACAGCCCTTTCATCGGCGCGACTGTGATCGGGAAGGTCTTGCAGAATGCCGGGTACCGGGTCGGAATCATCGCCCAGCCGGATGTCCATTCCGCGGATGACATCACCCGCCTGGGTGAACCGCTCCTGTTCTGGGGGGTTACTGGTGGTTGCATCGACTCGATGGTCGCTAATTACACCGCCACCCTGAAGAAACGGCGAAACGATGACTACACCCCTGGCGGAGTGAATAACCGCCGGCCTGACCGGGCTGTGATTGTGTACACCAACCTCATCCGGCGCTTTTTTAAAGCCACCCGCCCAATCGTACTGGGAGGGATCGAAGCCAGCCTGCGCCGCGTCACCCACTACGATTACTGGAGCGACCGCCTGCGTGCGCCCATCCTGTTTGATTCCAAGGCAGATTACCTGCTGTATGGTATGGCTGAACAAAGCATCCTGGAATTTGCCAACCGGCTGCATGATGGGCTGGACGTAGAGGATATACGCGGCCTGTGCTGCCTGGCAAAAGCCGCACCGGAAGGCTACCTTACCCTGCCGTCATTTGAAGAATGTGTAAATGATCCTGAAACCTTTACACGCATGTTTCACACCTTCTATGTGAACAATGATCCCATCACTGCCAGAGGCCTGGTGCAGCAGAAAGGCGACCGGTACCTGGTGCATAATCCGCCTGCTCCGTACCCGGATACAACAGCGATGGATGGATTTCACAAGCTGGAATACACCCGCGACCAGCATCCATATTATGCTGCCAGAGGTGAGGTGAAAGCATTGGAAACCATCCGCTTTGCTGTTTCAACCCATAGGGGCTGCTATGGCGAGTGTAATTTCTGTTCCATTGCGGTCCATGAAGGACGCACGGTCCGCTGGCGCAGCCAGGAATCGATACTGCGGGAGATTAAACAACTCACCCTGCATCCGGAATTCAAAGGGTACATCCAGGATGTGGGCGGACCGACTGCGAACATGTACGGATTTGAATGCAGCAAGAAGCTGTTGAAAGGCTGCTGCGATGATAAACGCTGCCTGTACCCGGAGATCTGCCCTGTAATGAAAGTTGACCACAAACCTCAGATCAAACTCCTGCAAGAGATTCGCAAGATCAAAGGCATCAAGAAAGTTTTTGTGGCATCCGGCATCCGTTATGACATGGTACTGCAGGATAATAAATCTGGCCAGGAATACCTGGAAGAGATCGCCAATCACCATGTTTCCGGGCAGTTGAAAGTTGCCCCTGAGCATACCGATCCAAAAGTGCTAGGCCTGATGGGAAAACCCGGCAATGCCAGCCTGCTCGAATTCAAACGCAGGTTTGACACCGCCAGCGCTCAGGCAGGCAAGAAACAGTTCCTGACGTATTACTTCATTGCAGCTTACCCGGGCTGCTCAGACCGTGAAATGCATACGCTGCGCAATTTCACCAGCCAAAAGCTGCACATCCACCCAGAGCAGGTGCAGGTATTTACCCCCCTCCCTTCGACCTATGCAAGCGTGATGTATTACACCGAAAAGAATCCATTTACAGGAGAAAGACTGTTTGTCGAAAAGTCCCTCTCCCGTAAAGCCCGCCAAAAGCAAATAGTAACCGCTAAATAGGCTTTGCTTACTCTTCTGCTTCCAGGAACCTGGTTGCCTGGATGGCTGCAGCTGCCCCCATACCTGCTGAAGTGACCACCTGGCGGAAGTGCGGGTCAGCCACTTCTCCCGCAGCAAACACTCCTGGAACAGTGGTTTGCATCAGGGAATCAACTACAATGCACCCTTTGGCATCAATTTCCAGTTGTCCATTGAACAGGCTGGAGTTTGGGGTATGCCCGACAAAGACGAAAACCCCATCGGTGTCATGCTGCCGGGTCTCACCGCTGACAATATCCTTCAAGATGACCGACTTAACCGCATCGTCACCAATGATTTCTGTTACCACAGTATTCCAGAAAAACTTGATTTTCGGGTTTTCCTTTGCCCGTTTTTGCAGGATGGCTCCTGCCCGAAGCTCATCCCTGCGGTGCACAATCGTCACCGAATTCGCAAACCGGGTCAGGAAAATAGCTTCTTCAACCGCGCTGTCGCCTCCCCCAACCACCAGGATATCCTTGTTCTTGAAGAACCAGCCGTCACAGGTACCGCAATAAGACACACCTTTGCCGGTTAAATCTTTCTCTCCCGGAACATTTAATGGATTGGATTGGGCGCCTGTGGCAATGATCAGTGACCAGGCCTTGTAATTCGTCCCACTGTCCGTGGCGACTTTAAACGGCCGGCTGGAAAGGTCCACTGAGGTCGCAGAACCAAATTCCACCCTGGCCCCAAAGTGTTCGGCCTGCTGTTGGAACAACTCTCCCAGCTGGGTGCCGCCCACCCCATCCGGGAAACCCGGGTAATTCTCGATTGTATGGGTCATGGCCGCCTGGCCTCCAAGCTGCATCCCGGTCAAAACCACCGGTTCCAACTCTGCCCGGGCTGCGTACAATGCAGCAGCCATTCCAGCCGGGCCAGCCCCCAGGATAAGCAACTTAACTTCTTTCTCAACTGCTTCACGTTTCTTGCTACCAAAACCAGATAAACTAAATTCCATGATCTCTCCAAGTCAATTTATTCGTTAACCGCTGCGTCCGTTATCTCCAGCCCTTTATCGATAATGCTGAACCCTTCAGCTAGCTGCTCAGGCGTGATGATCAGCGGCGGGATTATTAAAACAATGTTCCAGTGGGTGTACAGGAACAAGCCGTGTTCCAACAGGTACTTCTTCAATGCATTCATTTCAGGGCTGCTGCTGCCAAACGGCGCCATCGGTTCGCGCGTCCGGCGGTTCTTCACCAGTTCAATCGCCCCGAACAGGCCGATCGAACGGACCTCGCCAACTGAAGGGTGCCTGTCCTTAATGTCTGCCAGTAGCCTGGCCAGCACCTCGCCCGTTTGCGCCGACTTCTCCACCAGGCCATCCTGCTGCATTACTTGAATTACAGCGATGGCTGCTGCCAGCGAGATGGGATGGCCGTTATAGGTCAACCCCCCCTGGAAAACCCGGTCACCCCAATACTGGTACATTTCCTCGCGCATAGCAACCGCGCCAAGGGGAGCATACCCTGAGGTCAATCCCTTTGCCATGGTCATCATATCCGGAACTACACCCCAGTGTTCAACCGCAAACCATTTCCCGGTACGCCCGAAGCCGCTCATCACCTCATCCATAACCATCAGGATGTTGTATTTGGTACATAACTCGCGCACACCCTGCAGGTACCCCCTGGGAGGAATGATAATACCGTTGGTGCCTGTCACTGTCTCCAGCAAGACCGCTGCTATTGACTGCGGTCCTTCATATATAATAATTTCTTCCAGGTGGTTCAGGTAATCCCGGCTGAGTGTGTCTTCATCGACATCCGGCTGGTTGCGGTGGAAGGTGGAACGGTACCCGTATGGATCCAGGAAGTGCACCACACCCGGCATGACATTCGGTTCCCAGGCAACCCGGCGCGGATCGCCGGTGAGTGCAGCTGCGCCAAGAGTTGCACCGTGGTAGGAGCGGTAACGTGTCAGGATCTTGTGTTTGCCGGTGAACTGGCGGGCAAGTTTGACAGCATTCTCATTGGCATCCCCGCCTCCCAGTGTGTAAAGGAAATGGTTGAATTGCTCATGGGTGATATCTGTCAGCAATTTTCCAAGGTATGCCCTCGGCCGGCTGGTAAGGTGCGGACCGGCAGCGGGTAATTCACGCACCTGTTCGATGATGGCTTCTTCCACCCGCTTATCGCCATGCCCGATGTTCACGTTCATAACCATGGAATTAAAGTCAAGATACCGCTTCCCGTTCACATCCCAAAAGTACACCCCTTCGGCTCTCTTCAGGGGTATGGGGTCAACTTTGGATTGGGCAGCCCAGGTCCAGAAATTGTGTTTCAAGGAGAGCGGGAGTATTTCCTCATCCGGCAAATTGTACATAATGTTTCCCTCCAGGGCAGGTCATAATTTGAATTATAGCCTTTCCCGCTTATTCTCTGATAAGGATGACCCTGGCTGGCGCGCCATCTGTCTCAGCCAGTTTTAAAGGCAGGCAGTAAAGCTCGTACCTCCCTGGCTGGACAGCTCGTAAATCCAGCCCTTCGATTACAACCATGCCTGCCCTGAGCAGAACCTGGTGGGTAAGTTTTCCCTCTTTGAATGGCGCAATTGAAAGGTAATCGATCCCCACCAGCTGAATACCCAGGTCCACCAGGTATTGCGCCGCTTCCGGAGAAAGGGCGGCAAAATCCCGTTGAAAACCGTCTTCGATGCAGTCCCAATACCCCGAATTCCGGGTTTTCAGCAGTAGCCGGTCGGTTCCCCTGGGAATTCCAGCCTGCTGGAGGTCACTGACTTCAATATCTTCACCTTTTACATCCACAAATACAACCTGCGCATGTCCAGTCAGCAGGTCCAGGTCAAGATGTTCAACCGTTTTTGCCCCATGCACAAAATGATACGGGGCATCCACATGTGTACCGGTATGCACCCCGATTGCCATACGCGAAATATTGGCATCAGCCCCGTCTTCAATCCTGGAAAACCGTTCCAGTATGACCTTTGGGTCTCCCGGCCAGGTTGGCAGCCCCGGGCTGATGGTGAGTGTTGCATCAAATATCTCTCGCATGGTACCTCCAGGCACAAGCATAACGGATAAACATAAGAGGTGTATATAAATAAGCAGGTTTTGAACACCAGCCAGGTCATTGCAGCCAGCAGCTCTCTCTCGAATGCCTGCCCTGGCTGTATTATACTTTACCCATCCGGGTGCCGATTTCCTTAACCTGATAGTTTATGAGAGGGTACCCATCTATAATGGCTGGTAGGAAGAAAAGCCAGCGGCTTGAGAGGTACGTGAATGAGACCTGTAGCAGTAATTGGAATTGGGCAAGTAAAAATTGATGAACACTGGGACCTTTCGCTGAAGGAACTTGCCGGCAATGCGGTTTTCGCAGCCATGCAGGACGCCGGAAGGGCGCGTGTTGATTCGCTGTTTGTCGGCAACATGATGTCTGGTTCTGCCAACCGGCAGCAGCACCTTGGCAGCTACATTGCCGACTGGGTCGGCTTGCGCATGCATGAAGCCATCCGGATCGAGGCAGCCTGCAGTTCCGGTGCGGCTGCTTTCCGCTCAGCAGTGATGACCGTTGCCTCGGGACAATTGGATTCCGCCCTGGCTGTCGGGGTGGAAAAGATGACCGATTCACCCATCGCCGAGATCACTACCGAACTGGCAACCGCAGCCGATGCGGATTATGAATCCGATATGGGAACCTCATTCGTGGCGCTTAATGCGCTGGTAATGCAGCGCTACATGTACGAATACGGTTGGAAACACGCCGATTTTGCCAACTTTTCGATAAATGCCCATGCCAATGGTGTCCATAATCCGTTTGCCCGTTTCAACAGCCCCATTACCCTGGATGCCTTTGAAAAAGCGCATGTGGTGGCAGACCCCATCAACCTATTGGATGCATCTCCAGTTGGAGACGGTGCTGCAGCGGCAGTAATTGTACCGCTCGAGGAAGCCCGTTCTTTGAACCATACCTGCATCCGGGTAGCCGGTTCCGGCGCTGCCACAGACACGATAGCAATCCACAACCGTTCCAACCCGCTCTGGCTAAGAGCAGCTGAACTTTCCTCCAAGCAGGCTTACAGCCAGGCAGGGTTATCCCCTGTTGAGATCGACCTGTTCGAAGCCCATGATGCCTTTACGATCATGGCAACCTTATCGCTCGAAGCCTGCGGATTTACCGAACCCGGGCAAGGACCGCGCCTGGCAATAGAAAACCAGATCATTCCTGCAGGCCGAATACCTATATCAACCCGCGGCGGGCTGAAGGCCCGCGGACACCCGGTCGGGGCGACTGGAATGTACCAGATCGTGGAAGTGGTGCAGCAGCTGCGGCATGAGGCAGGTGAAACACAGGTCCCGGATGCTCGTGTGGGCATGGCTCAGAACATCGGCGGGAGCGGTTCAAACATCATCACCCATATCCTGGTCCGCGAAGATTGAACAGCGCTTACCCGCTCACACCCATCATCAGGCAATACCGCGCAGAAACCTTCTGCATTTCCCCTGCACTTCAAATCCGCTCACAAAATGAGGCGGTTACATTCATTAACAACAGGGGGTTTGTATACTTTTGGCCGATTAAGGGAATCACCCTGCCCAACCTGTGGGCAGCTGCAGCCGGCGACCGGCCGATAGCGGATGAACATGACGACCCGGGGCACATCACCTGGAACTGGAAAGACAACCTGCTGGGTAGAAAAAAGGTATATTATGCCCGTATCCTGCGGCGTAAAAACACTTTTGTCTCTCTCGAAATGCTGCCGTACTTTTACAGCCTTTCACCCAATTACGGCGATTGGGAAGCAGATTACCTGGAGCAGTACCAGCAAGGAAAGATGACAGCTGCTGCCAAGTCAATTTATGAGGCTTTGCTGCGGGAAGGTCCGCTCAATACCATCATGCTGCGCAAAGCCAGCCGGCTGACAGGTGAAGCGGCAGCCGGGTTATTTGCCAGGGCGCTGGATGACCTGATGATCGAGTTCAAGATCCTGCCTGTTGCTGTCAGTGATGCCGGAGCCTGGCACTATTGCCACGTGTATGACATCACCCCCCGTTTCTACCCGGACCTGCAGGAAAGAAGCCGCCCGGTCGATGAAAAAGAAGCCCGCATGATGATCCTGCGCAAATATTTTGACTCCGTCGGTGCAGCTTCAAACCACGAAGTCCAGCGGCTTTTCGGCTGGCTGCCGGAAATTATAGCAGAAACCCTGGATACTCTTACTATTGCAGGTGACCTGACCCAGTATAATGACCTTGAATTTGACCGCGACCCGGTCTGGGTGATAACCAAACTGCTTCATTCTTGAGATTTGCCAGAACGCCTGGCGGGTATAATTAATAGAAACAACATTTTTCCAGGAGATTTCCATGGAATTCCATATTTCACGCCAGGCAAGAGACCGCTACCAGTTCGACCAGTCGATCTTCTCGTTTAATGGGAATGCCATCCTGGCAGACTTCCATGCTGCCCGGTTGTTTGCCCAGAAAATGAACCAGAAACGTGACCTGACTGCCTTCCCTGAGCAGTCTATAAAAGCCGGCCAGATCAATGCCATGGGATTAATGGATGAGATTTTCCACCTGGTATTTATGTTGTACCGCAGGCAGCACGACCCAAACTTGTTTGAATCGGCACATTCCTGGTTGGTTGAAACTCTTGGCGCTGATGACTTGGAGAGGCTGCTGGTTGATTTTGCCACCCTTTTCCCGCCCATGCCTGTCTACCAGGGACTGCAAACCGCCAGGGAGTACCTGGATAGCACTGAGAATGGGGTGCCTAACCGTTTTACCATCATTGAAGAGCTGGTCATCCTTTGGGTGACCAACAAGAATCCCGCCCTGTCCCCTTATGAGGAGTTATTCAGCGACCAGGACATCCAGCCTCAGCGGGTATATGCCAAAGCCATGTCTGCCTTGCAGCAATTCTTCGCCGAACGCCCGCCCTTCGGGCCGGAGAACAAATCCCTGATCGAGATGCTGCGGGCTCCTGCCATTGCAGTCCCATATTCCATCACCGGCCAACTGGAATACATCCGCACCCGCTGGTCTGCCCTGCTTGGAAAATATCTCTACCGCTTGCTTTCCTCCCTGGACCTGATTAAAGAAGAAGAAAAGATTGATTTCATGGCAGCCGGGTTCGGCCACGGCCCGGTTTCTATCCCGGTTTATGACCGCAGCCTGACGGAACTGGAAGGTGAAAGGTTCAGCCCCGACCGGGAATGGATGCCACGCCTGGTGTTGATCGCCAAAAACTCCTATGTCTGGCTTGACCAGTTGAGCAAGAAATACCAGTACAACATCACCAGGCTGGACCAGATCCCTGACAGCGAACTTGATGAAATGGCAGCCTGGGGCATGACCGGGTTGTGGCTGATAGGCCTTTGGGAGCGCAGCCGGGCTTCAGCAGTTATCAAGAAAATGTGCGGCAATCCCGAAGCGGTTGCGTCAGCGTATTCGCTCTTTGATTACCGCATCGCTGATGACCTTGGTGGGGAAGAAGCCTACCAGAACCTGCGCCAGCGTGCCTGGCAGCGCGGCATCCGCCTGGCAAGTGACATGGTACCCAACCACATGGGTATCGATTCGCCCTGGGTAGTTGAACATCCCGAATGGTTTATCAGCCTGGACTACCCGCCTTTCCCGGCATATTCTTTCAACGGCCCCAACCTGTCACAGGATGGAAGGGCCGGCATTTATATCGAAGACCACTATTTCAGCCGCAGTGATGCATCCGTTGTCTTCAAACGGGTTGACCACCAGAACGGAAATGTGAGCTATATCTACCATGGGAATGACGGCACCAGCATGCCGTGGAACGATACTGCCCAGTTGAATTACCTCAATCCCCAGGTGCGTGAACAGGTCATTCAAACCATCCTGCAGGTTGCCAGGCGGTTCCCGGTTATCCGCTTTGATGCCGCCATGACGCTTGCTAAGCGCCATTACCAGCGGTTATGGTTCCCAGAACCAGGCAGCGGGGGCGATATTCCCACCCGGGCAGAACATGGCATGACCAAAACAGATTTTGACCGGGCTTTTCCAGTTGAATTCTGGCGCGAGGTGGTTGACCGTGTGGCTGCAGAGGTGCCCGACACCCTCTTGCTGGCGGAGGCTTTCTGGCTGATGGAAGGCTATTTTGTGCGCACCCTGGGCATGCACCGGGTTTATAACAGCGCCTTCATGAACCTGCTGCGCAACGAGGACAATGCCAAATACCGCACACTGATGAAAAATACGCTGGAATTTGACCCCGAAATCCTCAAGCGCTACGTCAATTTTATGAACAATCCCGACGAGCGTACGGCTGTGGACCAGTTCGGCAAGGGTGATAAGTACTTCGGCATCTGCACCCTGATGGCAACCATGCCCGGGCTGCCCATGTTTGGACACGGGCAGGTCCAGGGTTTCACGGAAAAATACGGCATGGAATACCGCCGCGCATATTACGAGGAATACCCCGACCAGGACCTGGTCGAGCGCCACAGGCGCGAGGTTTTCCCGCTGCTGCATCGCAGGGATATCTTCGCGGGAGTCGATAACTTCTTGCTGTATGACTTTTTCACCGCCGATGGCTGGGTGGATGAAAATGTCTTTGCTTATAGCAACAGTAACGGCAATGAACATGGCCTGGTGGTGTACAACAACCGGTTCTCTTCAACCCGCGGCTGGATCAGGCAATCAGCTGCCTTTGTAGATAAAGCCAACCCGGCTGCTGGTTTAATGCAGAAGACCCTGGCGGAAGGGCTGCGGCTGTCACCGGGGGAGAACAGGTATCTGGTCTTCAGGGAACATAACAGTGGGCTGCAGTTCATCCGCCCAGTGAATGAAGTGATAGAAAAAGGGGTATTCCTGGCACTTGATGCTTATAAAACTCTGGTCTTTATGGACTTCCAGGTCGTCGAGGATGACAACTCCCATACCTACCGCCAGCTGTATGAATGGCTGCAAGGCAGCGGCATTCCCAGCCTGCAGGAAGCCATGCAAGAACTGGTTATGCAGCCAGTTTCTATGGCGATTAAACAGATCCTTAATCCCGGGTATTTCTTATATCTCGACTCTATCCGCATCCGGCCGGTCGGCGCAAGCCTGCCGGAGCACCTATTGCCTGAAGCGCAGGAGAAGGTCGCTGCCCTTTTAGATGGTATCCAAACAGTTACCGGGCAGGCTGAAAACAGGGATAAGATTATCAGCAGCACATTAGCTGAGCTGGAATCACTGCTCGACCCTGACCTTGCCGCCCTTAAGAAATTGGCTGCCGGCAGCGCAACCTTGAAAAAATCTTTTGAGCTGACCTTAACCAGTCTGAACCGCTATTCCCAGCCTTTCATCACCTTGTGGAGCATCACTTTCCTGCACCAGCTGGGAAAAACGTTTGGGAACGAAGGCTGGGAGGAAAGGACGCGTAGCTGGCTGGATGAATGGCGCCTGACACGGGTGCTGGATGAACTTCATCATCAGCTGGGTTTGGATACCGGTAGCAGCCAGCGTAAACTCTGTTTGCTTCGTATCCTCGTTTCACAACAGTCCTGGCACATAGGTATTGCTGGCAAGACTGCAGGAAACCTGCTGCAGGATTGGCTGGAGGATGAGCAGATCCAACGCTTCATCCAGGTGAACCGCCATAATGACATCCTGTGGTTCAACCAGGAATCATTTGAAGAACTGGTCTGGTGGATGAAGGTCACCGCCTGGCTGCAGGTAAATACGGATGCAGCAACCAGCCGCACACAAATGGTCGAGCAACTGCTGGCAGTGGAAGAAGTAACAGATCAGATGCTGGTTGCGATGCGCAAGTCAGAATTCAGGCTGGCAAAACTGGTCGAGTTACTAAACGAGCCTGGAGAGGATCAACCTTGAGCTGACCTGGCACGCTCAAGGTTATGCTGAAAAACCACATCTGCGCTTAAGCCTGAGCGCCAGCTTTTTACCTTGCGTAAATCGGCTTTTGCCTTCCCGGAAAGGTCAACCCCGCTGGCAAGGTAAGTCAACCAGGCAGCCTGTGCAGCGTAGGCCACATTGTTGCGCGGTTCAATCCGGTCAAAATCATCAAAAAACCAGCCGCACGAAGTAAACATGCGCTGCCTTTCAAGCTGGGCGCGCAGCAGCAAGGCAATCTGGCGCTGTAGTTCAGGGGTCAGCGGTTTGGATATTTTCTCCGAGATATATTCCTCAGCAGTGATATGCCCGCAAATCACATGAATGTAGTCATGCCTCAATTCCCACGGGTCCGAAAGGTATTTGCCTGTTGCCAGCAGGTACTGCTCATCGACAGCCTGGGCAAGATTGGTCAATGCTTTTCTTAACGGGGCTTTCCATTCAGCATGCGGTGTGCAATCACATTGTTCTTTCCAGCGCTTGACCCCGTGGTGGCAGCTCCAGGAGGTATTCTCACGGATGCGGATCTCGCTGGCAGCCGGGTATTCTTTAATCCAGATACCCGGGAAAGTGGCGATGAACGGCTGTTTTTCAATGGCACCATTTACCAGGCGGTTTAAGAATTTATCCCGGAAAGCCTGGTGATGACCGTAAGCTTCCCCATCAGAAGCGATCACGTAAATCTCTGGGTTGCTCCCCTGTTTCTTCCCCTGCCGGAAACGCGGTGCGAGCCTGGTCTGGACAAAAACGTCTGCATTGGCTGTGGCATCCGGATGGAAACTGACATCATCGGATAATGGCCTGTCGTAAAAGAATACGGTAATATATTTATTGTTGCCCAGGTTCACCTTATATGGTTTTGAGTGATCAAGGGCAGTTGTGTCAGCCTGCCAGGGCGCCAGGATAGTGAACTCGATCCCGTTATCAACGGCGATTTCCAGGGTCTCCAGGTCTACTGCTGTTTCCGGCAGCCAGATTCCTGCCGGCTTATGCGAGAAGGTATCCTCAAAATCAACAATTCCCCAGCGTATCTGGGTGATCTTTTCCTCGCGGGTAGATAGAGGTAAGATCGTGTGGGAATAGGATTGCGCCATGGCATTTCCTACACCAAAATGCTGGAAGTTACGCTGATCCTGCTCGATAATGCTGGCCAGGGTCTCCCTGTCATACTCCCGCATCCATTCCACTAAAGTGGGACCCAGGTCAAAGCTGATATGCTCAAAGTTGCCCAGCTCAGCGTTTGGCTTGTAACACTGGGAGTGAATACGCTCATTCCAGTTACGGTATGGGCTGGCACCTGGTTCCAGCGGAATTTCACCGCTGATGGGATCTTCCCTCGGTGGTTGGTAGAAGTGGCCGTGCACGCTGAATGCTTTTTCAATCATAGGTTTTTTCTTCGTTTCTGGGTGGGATGGAGGTAATCAAGATGCTGGGTAAACCGGGATGGAAGCAGGCCAAACTCCCTGGCAATAGAATCAACCGGGCAGGTACGGTCGGCTGCCAGGAGATCCAGCCAGTGGCTGGAGACAGGGAATCGCGGGTTGCCCTGCTCAAAGATCAGCCAGAGGGAACGTAAAACAGAGGGATGGATGGAGATGTACCTGCGAGTGATCCCCAGCTTTTCAGACAGGATATCCAGCACCTTGCGGAAGGAGAGGTATTCGGGTCCGCCGACTGTGTAAATACGGTATTCATCTTCCGGTGCATCCATGGCGGACAGGATGCAGGTAACCACATCCTCGATCCAAATCGGCTGAAGCATACTCCCGCCATCACCTGGGAGCAGGACAATGCCTGGTGCTGTTTGCAGCAAGCGGCTGAAGGAAGTGGTGAAATGATCGCCTTCACCAAAAATCGCAGTCGAACGGATCACAGCATGGGAGATCCCGCTCTGCTGGATCAAGCCTTCTGCAATCCCTTTCACCTTCAGAATCGAATATGCCGATCCCCGGTCTGCTCCGACATGGCTCAAGTAAAAAAACCTTCTCACACCGGCTTGCACTGCCGCAGCAGCTACCCGCCTGGTGCCCTGTACATCCACTTCTTCAATATCTACCCTTGAGCCTGCTCTTTCCGCACTGGCGAGATGAACAACCTGCTGGACGCCCTTCATAGCCGCCCGCAACCCCCGCTCATCCTGAAGGCTGCAGACAACCACTTCAACGGCTGTATCCTTCGGCAGGTTTGGGGTCTTTTTTGCAGGCCGCACCAGGATGCGGACTTTTTTTTGCTGCTTTAACAAATGCTGGACAAGGTTTCTCCCCACAAAACCAGTGCCGCCAGTAACCAGGATCATGCATCAGATTATAGCAGAGCAAAGCACCTGCTGGTTGGCATATATCTTGTAACTAACTGGGTATGCTTGGCAAAAGTTAAGGTGAACTCGAGGGATGTCTATGACGCAAAAATTAGAAATTACACCCAACCATACCCGCATTGGTATCCATTATTTCCCCGATTCATTGCATTACCGGAAAAAGGACCTGGAAACCTGGCTTCCAAAGCTGAAATCACTGGATATTGGCTGGATCATACTGAATGCTTCCCAGGAACAGGCTGTACCGGAATATTTTCTTTCTGGTTTGATCAAGGAATCCATCCAGCCTGTCCTGCAGATGAATTATGCCCTGGAGAACCCACCCAAAATCGCCGAAATTAACCTGTTATTTGAAGCCTACGCCCACTGGGGTGTGAAATACATCATTCCATTTGACCGTCCAAATGTCCGCAAATCTTGGCCGGCAGCTGGCTGGGCCAGGCAGGACCTGATCGACAGGTTTCTCGACAGGTTCATCCCGGTCGCCGGACTGGCTTTGCAGCATGGACTGGTACCCGTTTTCCCTCCCCTTGAACCAGGTGGAGATTATTGGGATGTTGCATTCTTAAAATCCTGCCTGGAAGGCTTGCAAACCCGCCGCCAGGATGACATCCTCGATAACCTTGTGCTGGCTGCGTACGGCTACACCTACGCAAAAGACTTGAACTGGGGAGCAGGCGGTCCAGACCGCTGGCCCGAAGCCCGCCCGTACAGCGCTTTTGACAAATCCCCGGACGAGAGGGGATTCAGGATTTTTGACTGGTACAACGCAATTGTAAGTTCTGTAACCGGCTCCACCTGCCCTATCATCCTGCTCGAAGCAGGCAGAATTTCAGATCACGCAGAAGCAAAAGACATTCCAACAGAAGAAGCCCAGGCAGCCACAAACCTGGCAATTATCCGTCTGCTTGAGAGTGACCTGGTCGAAAATCCCAGGGATCCAAAAACAACCCTGGATCCCGTCCCAGCCAATATCCTGGCCTGTGCCTTCTGGTTTCTGGCTGCTCAAATCCCTGAGGAAACTCCGTTTTCCTGGTATGGCTTGGATCAGAGCCCCTCTCTCACCGTGAAAGCCATCGTGGAGTGGCAGTCTACATGGATCAAGACCATCCCTGAATTCCTGGCTGAGCCTGGCGCAAAGGACAGCCGTCCCGGACAGGAAGATTTCTATTTCGATCCGGCGATGGATTTTGACGAGTTGAAAACCGCCGTGCCTGAATCGATTGAAGAAGATAAACTGGCTGCCAAATCCATCCCGCCAGAAGAAGAACCAGGGCAGTTTATCATCCAGCATTATGTCCTGCTTCCAGCGTATGACTGGGGAATCCCAGACCTGTACTTAGATGCCATCCGGCCTTTCTTGAAGAAGTACCAGGCCACCATGGGCTTTTCCCTGCAGGAGGCAGCCCATGCGGCATTTGTGACCGTCATCGGTGGCGAAGACCTTTTTACAGACGAAGACCTGGACACACTACGTTTTAATGGTGCAGTTGTAGAGCGGATCAACGGAGATGGCACGAGTATTGCATCTGTACTTGAACAGAGGTGAAACCATGACTTTCGAAAACCAGATCCATTCATCCTTACCCGAACTGCCCCTGCCCATACCCAAGACAAGGCTCAAAGTCCTGGGGCTGGGTGGAGGCGGTTGTAATGCCGTCAACCGCATGATCGAACTGGGAATTGACGGGGTC